>LSQX01060426.1_pt1 | contig 19721 bp, 16 predicted proteins | sample 654561 | NCBI WGS metagenome assembly LSQX01 (sample SAMN04489861, study PRJNA283612) | anaerobic digester metagenome | isolation source: 4 biogas reactors fed with cattle manure at either 37C or 55C with and... | place: Denmark: Kongens Lyngby | collected 2014
GCCCCCCAACAGAGGAAGAGGGTGGCAAAGACCCTCCCTTTAGCCCACTCCATAATAGTACAGAGCTCCCCCCAGTAATCGACCTCTTCAAACTCCAACGTCTCAATGGGGGCGCCAGTTATTATAAGGCCGTCGTAGTTGCGCTTTTCAACCACTGAGAATGTTTTATAGAACTGCTCGAGGTAACTCTTAGAGGCGTTACGCGAGGTGTAGGTAGCCGTACGGAGAAAGTCGACCTCAATTTGGAGGGGTGTATTGGAGAGGCGCCTTAAAAGGCTCGTTTCAGTCGTTGTTTTAAGGGGCATCAAATTTAGAATTAAGAGTTTAAGGGGGCGAATATCTTGGGTACTGGCCCGCTTTTCGGTCATTACAAAGATATTCTCTTTCTCAAGGGTTGCTCGAGCTGGTAGCGAGTCGGGTATTTTTACCGGCATAGGTCACCTCGCCCCTTCTAAGGCTTGTGACAAGTCTCCCAACAAGTCGTCAATATGTTCCAGCCCAATCGAGAGGCGCACTGTCCCCTCTTCAATCCCCCCCTCTTTAAGTTGCTCGCCTGTCAATTGGTTGTGAGTTGTGCTAGCGGGATGAATTACTAAAGATTTAGCATCAGCGACGTTGGCTAAGAGGGAGAAGAGCTCCAAATTGTCAATAAACTTTTTAGCCCTCTCCTCGCCCCCCTTCACAACGAAGGTAAAGATTGAGACTCCCCCTAGGGGGAAGTACTTCTGGTAGAGTGGGTGGGTAGGGTTAGTCGAAAGAGAGGGGTGGTTAACCCTCTCAACCAAATCGTGCTTAGCTAAAAACTTAACAACCTCTAGCGCATTGGCCACATGGCGCTCAACGCGTAACGAGAGGGTCTCTACTCCTTGGAGCAATAAAAAGGCGTTAAAGGGGCTCATGGTAGCGCCATAATCGCGCAGTAGAACAACGCGTGCCCGCATGATAAAGGCTCCCTTTCCGGCTGCCTCAACATAACTGATTCCGTGGTAGGAGGGGTCCTCCTCAACAAGCGAGGGAAATTTTCCAGATTCTCGCCAATCGAAGTTCCCCCCATCAACAATAGCCCCCCCGATAACGGTGCCATGCCCTCCGATAAACTTTGTAGCTGAGTGGATCACTATATTGGCCCCCCACTCAATTGGGCGTAGCAGGTAGGGGCTGGCAAAGGTGTTGTCGACCACAAGGGGTATTTTGTTCCTTTGACAGATTGCGGCAATTCTCTCGATATCGGCAATGTTCCCGTTGGGATTGCCAATACTCTCAATAAAGAGGGCTTTAGTATTGGGTTGTATGGCCTCCTCCATCGCCTCATAATCATCGACATCGACAAAGGTGGTCGTTATCCCCTGTTGGGTCAATGTGCGAGCTAAGAGGTTGTAGGTCCCCCCATAGATTGTGCGACTAGAGACAATATGGTCACCACTTTGGGCAAGGTTTTGAAGTGCTAAGGTTGTGGCGGCTTGTCCCGAAGCGAGGGCTAAGGCCCCTACCCCCCCCTCTAGGGCGGCTAGGCGCTCCTCAAAGATAGCGGTCGTGGGGTTGCCGATGCGGGTGTAGATATTCCCCTCTTTAGTGAGATTAAAGCGATCAGCGGCATCTTGGCAATTATCAAAGACAAAGCTGGTGGTAGCGTAGATGGGGACAGCACGGGCACCAGTGGCCCTATCGCCCTCCTCTTGTCCTACATGGATTTGTAGAGTTTCGAAATGGTAATTTTTCCCTTTTTGCATAGTCAGTTCCCCCTGTAGATGGTATTTAAGCGACTGAAAGGTCTCCCATCCTCGAGTGGAAGTGATCGATTTTCTTATTTTGAAGCTCGTCTCTCATCCAAGAACCTCCTAAAAAGGGTATAAAAAACCGCCGGTGTACTGCCGACGGTTGTTTCGCCATTGTACAGGTGTGACTAATAGCTTTTCATTGAGTGCATTTTGCGAACTTTTTTCATCTGTTTGCGCTGCATAGCCTTTTTCTTCCTGTTTTCAATAGTGGAAGGTTTCTCATAGTATTCGCGTTTTTTCCACTCCCTGATAATCCCCTCTTTCTCAACCATCCGTTTAAACTTTTTGATGGCCTTCTCAAGAGGCTCATTATCGTCAACTCTTACATAAGCTATAGTAATCACCCCCTCTCCGCTCTGCGGCAAGAATTAGAGCCTAATATTTACTAATAACGCCCTTTTTGTCAAGCTATCGCCCCATTATCTCTTCGATTGGGGTGAAGTGTTTTTGAATAGCAACTACGGTCAATTGCAATGTTTCGGTGTTGCGGAAATAGTTGCGCCCCATCTTAAAGACAACATCGACAAAATCGCCCTCGCTGAATATTTCATCCGTCTCCTCTCCTCCGTTCCAGTAGAGAGCGGGCCAACTATATTCGCCATGGCGCAGTTGTAGTTTGAGGTGAACCCCATTTTGTCCCAAATATTGGAGAGACTCCACCTTTGCTTTGTTGATTAAGAACTGGAGCGGAGGATTCCCTTCGCCGTAGGGCTCAAAAGCTTCAACTAAGTCGATTAAGGTGGGATTGAGGTAGTCGATGGGGAGCTCCACATCGATGGTTACCACCTCCTCTTCCTCGTTTGACTCCCCCTCATAGCGTTTAATATACTCTTCTAGCCGCTCTCTAAAGAGGGGGAGATTTTCTAAGGGCATGTTAAAGCCTCCTGCACAGCGGTGCCCCCCATAATCGCTAAAGAGTTCACCGAAGAGCTCTAAAAAGTCGCGGGTGTTGAAATTGTCACCACTGCGCATTGAGCCACGTACTTGCTCTTTGTCAACATAGGCCAAAACTAGTGCCGGGACTTTGTGGTTTCTCAACAAACGGGAAGCAATAATTCCGGTCAATCCTCGGTTAACCTTTTTATCGTCAACCAAAATGAATTTCTGGTCGTAGAGCTCGAGCGATTGTTTAGCCCCCCTCTCCATCCTCTCCCACGCCTCATCACTCTGTTTCTGTCGTTCACGGTTGAGCGAGAAGAGCTCCTCTACATAATGATTACTGGCGCCAATATCTTTGGCTAAGAAGAGGTTGGCAGCTACATCGGGGCGCCCTAAGCGCCCAGCAGCGTTGATTAACGGCGAGATCTGCCACCCTATATCATTCGTTGAAAGTTTTACCCCAGACAACTTTTGAAGGGAGAGGAGGAGTTGCAACTCTGGGCGTTTCCCCTCCCCCATCTTAGCCATTCCGATACGCACCATAATTCTGTTCTCATCAACCATTGGCATTAAGTCCCCTACTGTTCCAAGGGCAACTAGATCTAAGATATCTTCATAACCGGTAGAGAGAGGGGGATATTTACGTACAACAAAGGCGTGAAAGAGGGAGAAGAGGAGATCAAGTTCAGTCGCTTGTTGGATATAACGGAGGGAACGGCTAATGCGCATCAAGGCAAAGATACTTTTGCCCTTAACTTGGGGTAGCACCGTCTCAAACTGCCCCCTTAGTTCACTCATATAGATCTCTAATGAATTACCAAAGGCGCGCTTAAAGAGCTCTTTTTGCACCTCTACGTCGAGGGCAAAGATGGGGAGATTGCAATCTAAAAACCTTATAATCCTACTCTGTTCTAGCGGAACAAGTCCCACAGAAATCTCCTCTATCACCCGCTCTTCAATTAGAAGGTTACGCACTTTAATCGCTTCGAAAATAACGGTCTCTTTCCCCTTCTCGGTATTACCCGGATAGGCGTGGAAGAGGAGGAGTTCTTCGTTGTAGAAGTCGCTTTTGGCAAAACGGAGGGCCCAGATACACTTAGCCACCACACCACAACCGGCGAGATCTCCAAAGGGGTAGTCACACCCCTCTAACTTTGGATTAATTACCGCATCGGCAGCCGGAATAATATCGCCCCCTAAGTGGTGGTCGGTGATTAAGACACCAATACCCAACTCTTTGGCGTAGAGCACCTCATCAATATTGGAGATGCCACAGTCGACGGTAATGACTAATTCAACCCCTTGGGAGGCTGCCTCATCGAGGTAGGCACGGGTTAACCCGTAGGGTTCATCGCCTTGGGGGAGACGCCAAGTTGTCTCAATCCCCATCGCCTCTAACTCTTGAACTAACAAGACAGTACTAGTAATTCCATCGACATCGCGGTCGCCAAAGATACACACCTTTTGGTGTTCGCTTTGGGCCTCTAAGACCCGCTCTACAAACATCTCCATCTCATCGAAGAGGAAGGGGTTGTGGAGGTAGGTGGTGTCGTTCTCTAAGAAAAACTTAACTTTTTGACTCTCATTAACTCCTCGGCGCTCTAAGAGCGATGCAGTGATGTAATCGACTCCAAACGTTTCGTTGAGGCGTCGCACCGATTCGACCGAAATGGGTTCTTTTTTCCATTTTTTCATATAACAACCTTTTATTTATTTTCATCTCAAACCTCCCATAAGAGCGCTGTATTGAGGCTCTTCAGAGGGCTCCCTAAGATCGTTGTCAGATAGCGGAGCATATACCTGACAAGGCGGATGGTGGCTGTCTCACTCAAGGGGACTAGGACAGCCTCTCGCTCTTCAAGGGGGTGGATATAGAGGAGGTAGCGACGAGCCCCTGGTCCTAAAGTCCAAGCCACTTCGCCCCCCACATCGCCACAGCTATGACAGCAAGGGGAGTTGAGGGTGCGATTAAAGGAGAGGGACTCCTCCCCTTGATATTCGCGACCACACTGGGGGCATTGGTTTAAATCTCCCTCTAGCCCCATTATCTTGATGAAGCGGGTGATAAAGAGGATTAAGACCCGTTTAGCTTCAATGGCGGGGTCATCTAACAAGCTAATGGCAGCTGTAGTTAAATGGAAGAGCTCACCATAATCTCCCCCATGCATCCTAATTACAATTTCACATAGGGCGTGGGCAATGTAGAGGCGCTCTATCTCCCCTTTTATAGTCCCATCACCGGCGATTAGGTCGACATCTTTGAGGGTGTAGCCCTTCTTAGGGCGATTGCTGTAGAGGTAGAAGGTCCCCCTAGAGAAGGGTTCAATTCCGCCTGCTAACTTCCCTTTACGCCCCCCATAAACTACGGCATCAAAGAGTCCCAAGGTGGGTGAGAGGAGGGTCACAAGTCGGTGGAGGTCCCCCCACTTTTTATTGGCCAGGACGATTGCCTGGCAAGTGAGATTCTTCTCCATCCAAGTCCCTATCAATAATGTTCATACCAAAGAGTAACTTCTCACTAAAACCTTGTCAACTAAAGGGGCATTTGTGGTATGATGCCATTATGTGGAATCGTAAGGTGCTTGTTACCATTTTTATCATTTTTGTACTACTTCAACCACTCTGGTCTATTTCTAACCTTAGAGAAGGACCCCTCTGGGACCCTTTCAGCTCTACTGAGCTTCTCAAAGAGCGCAACTTCTTTAGAGAACTCTCACAAGAGGAAGAGGAGGCCCTTAAGGCGCTTGAAATTGACCTTGTCACCGTTGGGAGGGGCGACCCCCTCTACGTCTGGTTTGGCCACACGGGGCTTGTTGTCAGGGACAAGAGGGTTGATCGCTCAGTTATGTACGACTACGGAATTTTCAGTTTTGACGACGGCTTTTACAAAACCTTTGCAATGGGACGTCTCAACTACCAAGTGTGGGCCACCTCAGCTTTGGCCCGCTTAAACCAGGCAGTTTCCAGTGAGCGCTCTGTAACAAAGCTGAAACTTAACCTAGACGATAGTGCCACCATCGAGACGATAAACTTCCTCAACTTCAACGTGAAAGAGGAGAACAACACCTACCTCTACCACCACTACCGCGAGAACTGCTCTACTAAAATACGTGATATTATCGACAAAGCGGTGGGGGGACAATTTAAGGGGTGGGCCACCTCGATTGAGAGCCCCTACACCTTAAGACAACTGGTGATGCTCCACAGTGCCCCCTCCCCCCTTATAGACTGGCTCTTAAACTTTCTCCAAAGTGGAGAGATTGATGGCCCCATTACCCTGTGGGAGGCGATGTTCTTACCAGCTGTTTTAGAGAAGGCCCTGCTTAACTTTGAATATCTTAACAGCGCAGGGGAAATGGTTAAGATTGCCAGCGATTATGAGGTGCTCAATGAAGAGCCATTAGGGGTACGCCCCACAACAAGAAGTGAATGGAAAAGCACCACCCTCCCCACTTTTTTAGTCGCCCTAGCAGTAGCCCTTCTCTTAAGAGGTTTACTTTGCCTATCGAGGCGCTCAAAGGTGGCTAAGGTGGCTTGGGGTAGCCTCACTTTTCTCATCTACCTAGTTTTAGGAATCCTCTCGCTCCTCCTTCTATTCATGGTCTCTATTAGTAATCACGATGTCACCTACTGGAACGAGAATCTCATCTTTGCCACCCCTTGGTTGGTGGTGATGGCGATTCAAGCCCTAATTTACCTCTTCTCTAAAACTAGTTCCCTTAAGCACTTTAAACGGGGCAACACCTTTTTTGCCCTCTTGATGGTTGTTTATATTGTCTTAAAAATGGGCTTCCCCACCCTCTTGGGACAACAAAACTGGCCAGCAATCTTAACTTTCTTACCCCTCTTTGTAGCTAACAGTTCACTAATTTCTAAGAGACGATCTTAGTCCCTTTCCCCTCGTAGAGGGCCCCATAAAGGTTCTCAGGGTTGGTAATAAGGGCAACCCCACCACTGCTTTTGACAAAGTCGAGGGCTGCTTCAATCTTAGGTAGCATACTCCCAGGGGCAAAATGCCCCTCAGTGATATAGGTTTGGCACTCATCACAGGTAATTTGAGAGAGGGCTTTTTGATCACTTTTCCCCCAATTGAGGTAGACCTTCTCAACAGCCGTTGAGATTACCAGTAGATCAGCTTTTAACTCTTTGGCAATAAGGGCACCAGCAAGGTCTTTATCGATAACAGCTTCAATTCCACGGTAAAGGCCATCCTTCCCCTTAACAACGGGGATTCCGCCACCACCTGAGCCAATTACAACGACTCCACTGTCAGCCAAAATCTTGAGGGTCTCAAGCTCAACAATCGAGAGGGGTTTGGGAGAGGGGACTACCCTTCGGTAACCGCGTCCGGCATCCTCCATCACACTCCACCCCTCTTCAGTTTGGCGCTTGAGCGCCTCCTCTTCTGTCATAAATGCGCCAATAGGTTTAGTCGGTTTATTGAAAGAGGGGTCGAGGGGGTCAACTTCAACTTGGGTTACAACGGTGGCGACAGCGTTAAAATTGCCCACTTTAGCCAGTTCGTTCTTCAGCGCCATTTGGAGCTGGTAGCCAATCGTCCCCTGGGTGTCAGCGACACACACATCGAGGGGGACTGGGTGGAGAATCGATTTGGAAATCTCCCCCCTTAAGAGGGAAAAGCCCACCTGTGGTCCGTTTCCGTGGGTAATTACAACGCGGTGCCCCGCTTCAATTAAGCGGGCAATGTGACTAGCGGTCTTGCGTGCTGCTTCGTACTGACTCTCAACGGTCACCATTTTGGTATCTTCGATGAGGGAATTCCCCCCTATCGCAATAACTATCAACTTGTTTTCCATAAACTCTCCAACTTCAGTATACCTTTTATGCAACAACTTGCAACAGCATTACCCTCCTTTACTAAGCTCCCCATTTTCGATATTGTCAAGTGAAAAGGGAGGGGTAAAGATGTTTACGAGAGAGCAAAAAAAGCAATTCCTATTCGCATTATATTTAACTTCTATGGTGCTAGTGAATACCCTAGGTTCCAAAATTACCACCCTGGGCTCCGTTAGAGCTTCGGTAGGGGTCTTTTTCATGCCTCTTCTATTTGTAATTACCGACATTATTACCGAGGTATATGGGAAGAAGACTTCAACGCAGTTTGTTAACCTCTCTACAATTATGATGATCTTTATGTTCCTCATGATTGGGCTCTGTATCATTTTACCCCCCAATGCGACGTGGGGGCTACAGAGTGCTTATGCCAGTGTCTTTGGTTCTAGTATGCGGATGACGATTGCTAGCCTCACCTCATTTTATATCGCCCAACACATGGATGTCTTAATCTTTGCCTTTATAAAATTAATCACCAAAGAGAAACACCTTTGGATTAGAAACAATGTGAGTACCATCATTAGCCAATTTGTTGACACTACAATTTTTATGTTCCTCACCTTTTACAAGATGAATCCCGATTACACCTTCTCGTTCTTGTGGACCCTAATCCTCCCCTACTGGGGTTTTAAGGTGATCTTCGCCCTTCTCGATACCCCAATATGTTATTTAGGAGTTTGGTGGCTTAAGAGGAGTGAATAGGTGAAAGTTCCCCTCTTTGGTGACAGTCTAACCTTAGGAAGAATTGGAATTCCTTATGCCCGCTTTCTCCCCGTTGAGAGTGAAGTGCGCGGCATTGAGGGGGAGACTTTTTCAGCGATTATTGGGCGTGTTGAGCGCCATTTGAGGCGCCAAGCACCCCCCTATCTGGTAATTCAGGGGGGAGGTAACGACCTCCTCCTCGCAAGTAGGGGCTTTATCCTTAACCCCCACCACCCCCCTATTAACAATGATGAGGAGTTTATTTCACTTGCTGCAGAAGCTTTTAATCGTCTTTCAACACTCTCCTTCGAAACCACTTTTATTGTCTGCTCTCTCCCCATCTTAGGTGAAGAACTCACCTCGCCTCTCAACCAACAACGCCGCGAGCGAAATCGTCTCTTAAGCCAACTCACCAAGGGGTACCACCATTTCATCTACTGCGACATCACCACGGCAGGAGAGGCTGTAATAGAGGCTGAGCAAGGCTCCCTAGATAACCACTACTTCCCTTCAGGGTTGAAAGACTTCACCCCCGATGCCCTCGCTATAGGGGGCGATGAGGGACGCGCTCAGCGCCTCTCTGAGGAGAGGGGACTCTTACTAACAGTTGATGGGATCCATCCCAACGGGCGTGGAGCACGTTTAATAGCTTCACCTCTAGCCAAACTTTTAGTACATTAAAGGTGTAACCATTGTACAATTTATAATTTGGAGGATATTTCATGGCAGAAAAGGAACTGATGCCCATTGAGCAAACACTGCCCCGTAATCTATTTGTACTCCCCTTAGCGGGAAATCCACTTTTTCCTGGTCTATTTACCCCTCTCTCAATCGAGAGCCAAGAGGATATTGAGATTGTTAACCAAGCGATGAACCATGGTGGAGACTTGGGCCTGCTATTGATGAAGGATGAGCACAAAACAGAGTACGAGGCAGACAATCTCTATCGGGTTGGAACCGCCGCCAAGATAATAAAGCGCATTAAACTCCCCGATGGAGGGATGTCAATTTTCATCTCTACTGTTAAAAGGTTCCAGGTTAAAGAGTTCCACTCAAGTGGCACTTTTATCATAGCTGAAGTTGATTACCTCGACGACATTGAAGATAACCCTACCGAACTTAAAGCATGGACCCGTCAACTAATCGTTGAAACTAAAAAACTCTCTAAGGGCAATCCCCTCTTCACCGAGGAGATGCGACTAAATATGGTAAATATAGACCATGCTGGAAAGATGACCGATTTCATTGCCAGTATTATCAACATTGATCGGCGTCAGCAACAGAGAATTTTAGAGACCCTCAATGTGCGCCGCCGTATAGAGCGGGTATTGGTTTTTATCAAGAAAGAGCAAGAAGTTCTCGCCATGCAGGAACAGATCCAAAAGAGGGTCAATTCCAAACTTGAGAAGAACCAAAGAGAATATTTCCTTAGAGAAGAGTTGCGCCATATACAACAAGAGTTGGGTCTCACCTCCGACCCAAGGATGGCAGTTTTTAATAAGATTAAAAAACAGCTTGATGCCCTCGAGTTTGAGGGGGAGGTGGCTGAAGCGGTCCAAAATGAGCTCGATAAATTCCAGAGCCTCGACCCCAATAGCCCCGACTACGCCATAACACGCACCTACCTCGAGACCATAGCAGCCCTCCCCTGGAATAATCCAAAGCCGGAAGATTTCTCCTTAGCCTCAGCTAAGAAGATCTTAGATGGGGACCACTATGGACTCACCGATGTGAAAGATAGAATTTTAGAGTACCTCGCCGTGCGTAAAAAGAAGGGAGATACTAAAGGGTCGATTATCTGTTTGGTGGGACCCCCGGGAGTTGGAAAAACTTCGGTTGGTCAATCGGTAGCCCGGGCCCTAAAGAAAGAGTACTTCCGCTTCAGTGTGGGGGGAATGCGGGATGAAGCTGAGATAAAAGGGCACCGCCGCACCTATATAGGGGCGATGCCTGGAAAGATTATCCAGGGGTTGAAAACTGTAAAGACTAAAAACCCCGTCTTCTTAATCGATGAGATTGATAAAATGGGAGTCTCCTTCCAAGGTGACCCTGCATCGGCCCTGCTAGAGGCGCTCGATCCAGAACAAAACACCGGTTTCAGGGATTACTATCTCGATCTCCCCTTCGACATCTCTCAAATTCTCTTTATTGTAACGGCTAACAACCTCGATACAATTCCACGCCCCCTCCTTGATCGGATGGAGGTAATCCATATTGCCGGTTACACCGCCAAAGAGAAATTGGCCATTGGGCGCAAATATCTAGTACCCAAGAGTTTGAAAAAACATGGGCTAACCCGTAAAGAGGTCACCTACACTTCGGCTATCCTCCACGAAATTGCCGAGAGCTATGCCCGTGAAGCGGGAGTGAGAAACTACGAGAAGTCGCTTGATCGCATCCACCGTAAAGTGGCCCGTGAGATTTTAGAGAATGAGGCGATTGAACTACCCATTAAAATTGATCGAAAGAAGATGATTGAGTACCTAGGACAACCAATCTTCCGTGAAGATGAGATTTTAAGGGCCGACCACCCCGGAATGGCCATAGGACTTGCTTGGACCAGCCTGGGGGGTGACACCCTCATCATTGAAGCGGTCAACTATCCTGGTAAGGGGGAACTTAAACTGACTGGTAAGCTGGGCGAGGTGATGCAAGAGTCGGCCAATATTGCCCTCACCCACCTCAAAAGTATTGCCAAGAAGTACAACATCGAGCAGGTGTGGTTCGATACTAACGCTATCCACCTCCACGTTCCCGAGGGAGCTACCCCCAAAGATGGCCCCTCAGCCGGAATAACAATGGCAACTGCCCTCTACTCTTTGGCAACTAATCAGATACCTAAGAAGAACTTAGCGATGACGGGTGAGCTCGATTTAGTGGGTAAAGTGATGCCCATTGGGGGGTTGAAAGAGAAGGTGTTAGCTGCTCGCCGCAATAAAATCGATACAATCTTGATTCCTAAGTTTAATGAGCGCGACCTAGATGAGTTAGACGAAGAGGTGAAGAAGGGGATCACCTTCCACCTAGTCTCCACCTTTGATGAGGTGTTGAGTCACTCGTTTAATAAGTAGGGATTATGGAACTTTTAAGTCCAGCCGGGACTCTGGAGAAATTAGAGTACGCCTACGCCTACGGGGCCGATGCCGCCTACGTGGGGATGCAGGAGTTCTCTCTCCGTTCCCGGGCGGGCAATATTGACGACTCTCAAGTTGATCAATTGAAAAAGGTGAAGGGGGATAAAAAACTCTACGGCGCGCTTAACTCCTTCTTCCACGAGAAGGATGTTGGACTCCTCAAAGAGCGTCTCGCTGTTATAAAAAGCTACCCCTTTGATGCCCTCATCGTCTCTGATATTGGAGCAGCAGCCCTCTTGAGAGACTACTTTGGGGAGGCGATGCCTCTCCACTTGAGTACCCAAGCCAACTGCCTCAATAGTGCGGCAATTAAGGTCTACCGTGATTTGGGTTTTTCACGCATTATTATGGGGCGAGAAGCTTCACTCAAAGATATAACAGAGATTAAAGAGGCACTTCCAGAGATGGAGGTGGAGACCTTTGTCCACGGAGCGATGTGTATGGCCTACTCAGGGAGGTGTCTCCTTAGCGCCTTCTTAACGGGCCGTAGTGCCAACGAGGGGGATTGTGCCCACACCTGTCGCTGGAACTATCGCTTAGCCCTAGAAGAAGAATCGCGTCAGGGTGAATATTTCCCAATAGCTGAAGAGGATGGCTTCACAACAATCCTCTCCTCTAAAGACCTCTGTATGATTGACCACCTCGACCAGTTGCGGAGCGCTGGAATTGATTCAGTTAAGATTGAGGGGCGGATGAAATCTCTCTACTACGTTGCTACTGTTACTCGCGCCTACCGCAAAGCTTTAGACAAAGCTGTTGACTGGCCCCTCTACCGAGAGGAGCTCTTTAGGGTCTCTCACCGAGAATACTCAACCGGCTTTTTCTTCGATAAAGAGGAGATCTCCACCTCCACTGAGAAGAGTTATATCCGCGACTATCTCCTTATTGGGACAATTGAGGAGGAGGTAGCCCCCTCCCTCTTTGCCCTAAACCTTAAAAATAGGCTTATCACCGGTTCCACCATTGAGTATATCGGCCCCAACTCTTTAGGGATTGAGGACTCCTCTTTCACCCTATTTGATGAAAATGGGGAAAAGGTGGCAATAGCTAATCACCACCAGAAAATATTTTTAAAAACTGACAAACCAATTGACTCTAAGTTTATAATTAGGCAAAAAACATCAAATTAGCCCAAATTTACGCCATTTTGACGCTTTTTTCTTGTTATTTGGTCAAAATGTGATAACATAATCGTAAGATTTATTAGGAGGCTAGCCAATGACAGTTCATGAGCAAATCGTGGCTCAATACGAAGCCTACATTGCAGAGAACCAGAAATTCGCCGAAAGGGGAGTAAAAGCTTCTGCTGCTAGAGCAAGGAAAGCTCTTGGGGAGTTGGGAAAACTTGCTAAAGAGCGTCGAAAAGAGATTCAAGACGAGAAAAACGAGCTTTAATTTATTACATTAAGAAAAACAGGTCGATTAAGACCTGTTTTTTTTATTCCAACTATTTTTGAGCCTTCATTGAGGCTAAGAGGGAGAGGTGACTCTCCCCTTTCTCTATCTTCTCCTCAAATTCCAACCGTTTCCCCTCCTCCTTCTCTATCGCCTCTGGTTTAGCATTAGCTAAGAATTGGGCGTTGGAGAGTTTCTTAAGACTCCCCTCTAGGGCTTTACGGTTCTTCTCCAGTTCGTTAGTAATCCTCTTCATCTCCCCCGCGATATCTAGAACATCTTGGACAAAGACAAAAGCCTCAAATCCAATTCCAGAAACGGGAACAGCTGAGGTGATCGACTCCACTGCGTCGTAGTCAATCTTAAAGTTATCGGCTCCAATCAAGGCCGCCACCAACCCCTGATTCTCCTCAATAAAGAGACTCCCTTTGAAGTTAGGGTTGGGTCTTAAGATTACTGAGAGGCGTCGCTCGATGGGGATTTGGAGTTCACTCCTTAATGCACGCACAGCGTGGACAACATCTTGCATTGCCGTAACAATCTCCTTGGCCTCTTCGTAACACCCATCAGCTTTATAGACAACGTAGGGGGCCTCAATAAGGCGCCCTTGGGTGTTGGGGAGTTTGCCATAGATCTCTTCGGTGATAAAAGAGGCAAAGGGGTGCATTAAGCGCATCAATTGATCGAGGAGGTTGAGCATGATTGTCACTTGGCGATCTTTATCGGCCTCATCATCGGTTGTTAGGTTGTGTTTAGTCGCTTCGATGTACCAGTCACAAAAATCGCTCCAGAAGAGGTCATAGATCACTTGAGCCGCATCGTTGAAGCGGTAGCTCTCCATCGCTTTCTCAATCTTTAGGGCTGCCTCATTAACCTGGTGGTACATCCACTGGTCGATAACTTTGAGCTCTACCTCTTCAAGAGAGAGAAGTTTGCGCCCATCGATGTTCATCAACAAGAAGCGGGTGGCATTCCACACCTTGTTAGCAAAGCGGGAGCCAAATTTGAACGATTCGATATCGATTAAGATATCTTGCCCCTGGGCTGCCATGTAGCAGAGGGTAAACTTCATCGCATCGGCGCCATAAAGGTCGACCACTTCGAGGGGGTCGATTCCGTTGCCGAGTGATTTACTCATCTTGCGCCCCTGCTTGTCGCGCACTAGCCCCGTGATGTAGATGTCGCGGTAGGGGACCTCTCCTAAGAACTCAAGCGAGGCCATTATCATGCGGGAGACCCAGAAGAAGATGATATCGTAACCGGTCACCAAGGTATTGGTGGGGAAGAAATTCTGCATGTCGTCACTCTTTTGGGGCCACCCAAGGGTGCTAAAGGGCCAGAGCCACGAGCTAAACCAGGTGTCCAAGACGTCGCTATCTTGCTCAATATTGGTAGAGCCACACTTTTTGCACACTGTGGGGTCGACCCTCTCCACCATCACGGCATCACAATCGTGGCAGTACCAGACTGGAATACGGTGGCCCCACCAGAGTTGGCGGCTGATACACCAGGGGCGAATATTTTTGAGCCAGTGGCTGTAAGTGTTCTCCCATCGTTTGGCATAGAAGTTGATCTCTCCCCTCTCCCAAGCTTCAAGCGCCTTCTTAGCCATCCCCTCCATCGCCACAAACCACTGCTCTGAGAGGTAGGGTTCAATAATAGTTGAACAGCGGTAGCAGTGACCCACTTCGTGGTCGTGTGGCTTAGAAGAGATGAGGTACCCCCCCTCTTCAAGGTCTTTAACGACCGCTTTACGCCCTGTTTGGACATCCATCCCTTGGTAGGCCAGCGGTACATTCTCATTGAGAGTGCCATCGGGGTTGAGGATATTGACTTGAGGTAAGTTGTGGCGCTGCCCAATCTCCCAGTCGTTGGGGTCGTGGGCTGGGGTAATTTTAACAAAGCCGGTACCAAACTCTATATCGACATAGCTATCGCCAATAATGGGGATCTCTTTGTTGGCTAAGGGGAGAATTACGGTAGTTCCGATAAGGTCTTTGTAGCGCTCATCGCTGGGGTTAACCGCTACAGCCACGTCTCCAAACATCGTCTCAGGGCGGGTTGTGGCAACGGTGATTCCCCCCTCTTTAGAGGCAAAGGGGTATTTAATATCGTAGAGACGGCCGGCGACATCGCTGTATTCAACCTCGTCGTCGGCTAAAGCTGTACCACAATGGCTACAGTAGTTGACGAGGTAGTTCCCCTTGTAGATTAGTCCCCGCTCATAAAGGGTGACAAAAGCTTCGCGCACCGCCCCACTCAACCCCTCATCGAGGGTGAAGCGTTCACGAGACCAGTCACACGAGGAACCAATCTTCTCAAGTTGCTTGGTGATTACGCCATGGTGGCGCTCTTTAACCTTCCACGTCTCTTCGACAAATTTTTCCCGTCCCAAATCGTGACGCGATAGCCCTTTTTTGGCCAATTCGCGCTCAACTACGTTTTGGGTAGCTATGCCGGCGTGGTCGGTTCCTGGTAACCAAAGGGTTGGTCGCCCTTTCATGCGCCAGTAACGAGCTAAGATATCTTGAAGTAGGTTGTTAAGGGCGTGCCCCATATGGAGGATACCGGTAACGTTGGGAGGAGGCATCACCATAGTGAAAGTTGGGTTGCCATTGAGAGTTGGCTCAAAGCAGCCATTCTCTTTCCACTCCCGGTAAATCCTCTCTTCGAACTCTTTAGGATTGTAAGTTTTGTCGAGTTCCACAGCCTGCATCAAGTGCCTCCTCTAACCCTTAGTTGGAGCAATACTAACAGAATGGGGCTATTGTTACAACTAACAAAGAAGAGGTCCCAACTTAAGTGGGACCCTAGATGAGATATATATAAACTCCTCAAAACTAGAGGAGGTTATCAACAGAGTCGATTGGAATTAGCCCTTTTAGGCGCAAATCAACCTCATAACCGCGGCTATCGAGGTACTTAAGAATCTCCTCCAAAGAGAAGTTGTCTAAGATTTGGGCCACCGTTAGTCCATCGGTCGCTTTAACTTGGACAACGCGCCCCTCTTCGGCCACATTGACTCGCGGAATCAATTGGTCAGTTTGAGCCGCCCCTTTAGGATTGATTAAAAGGGCTCCTACAAAAATGACAATAAAGGCAGCTGCTACAGCTAAGAGAGTGGGTGTTTTAATTCGAAAGTCACGGCTAAAAAATCCCCTCTTCTTCTTTGAGATGTAGTTGTTCTCTATAAACTGGTACACCTTCTTGGAATGGTCCTCAATCTCTTGGTCCTCTAAACGAGAAGAACTCACCAAATAGTGGAGCGATTGGAGCTGCTCAAACCTGCTTTTACAGGCATTACAATAGGTGAGGTGCTCCTCTACCTGTGTCCTCCACGGCTCTACCAGTTCACCATCAAGATAGGTATTCAAAATTTGATCATCAAGACACATCAATTTCCTCCCGGTCAAGCATCGACTCCAACATTTTACGAGCTCGATGGACTCTAACCTTCACATTACTTTCGGAAATGCGGAGAATCTTAGCTATCTGCTTGTAATTTAAATCGGCATACTCTTTTAAAACTAACACCGATTTTAACTTCTCAGGCAACTTTTCCACAGCCTCCCTGACTAAAGTTTTGGTTTCCGAACTTATGAGGACCTCTTCTCCGCTCCTTATTGGGACCTTGGGGGCCTTTTTTATCTTGTCCACCATGGCCTTCTCCCGCGACTTTCGCTTCACTACGTTGATCGCCAAATTCTTGGTAACTCTAATCAACCAGTACTTAGCTTCGTCGACCGACTTGAACTCAATATCGCGCTCAAAGAACCGGATAAATGCCTCTTGGCAGATGTCCTCAGAGACATCCATGTTATAAGTTACATGATACGCAACGCGCATCACAACCGGAAACACCTCCTCATATACAAGCCTAAACGATTCATTTTCGTTGCTCTTTACTTCCATATGCTCAACAACTCACCTACTGTTTTGGTTACAGATTTTTGTAACAATGGTCCCCTCACTCGTATCTTTGAGGGAATAACCCATTTCCTCCACTATAACACGAAGTTCATCAGCTTTGGCCCACTCTTTTGCAGCTTTGGCCTCTAACCGTTGATCAACTAGAGCTTGCACCTCTTCGGGGATTACCACAATCTCCTCTTTAACATCTTTTAGTCCAAGCCCTAAAATTTTATCAGCCTCGTAGAGGAGGGCCAATTTCTCATCAGAAGCAAGCTCCTCATCTTTAAGAAGGGTCCAAATAGTAGCGAGTGCGCGAGGAGCATTTAAATCGTTGTTGAGGTGTCCAATAAAGGTTTCGATGTAACTTCTACCACCTTCAGAGAGGGTTAGAGAGGGGCTCCCTGCCTCCCCTTTAAGGGCTAGAACCTGCTTAACAAGGCGCTCACGGGCACTCTTAGCGCTGTCGAGAGCTTGCCATGAGAACACCAATTGGGAGCGGTAATGGCCACCGAGGCAGAAATAGCGGTAATCCAACGGGTGGTAACCTCTCTCCTTAAGGTAGGAGAGGGTTAAGAACTCCCCCTTCGATTTAGAGAGTTTTCCCGTTTCATTGATTAAGAACTCACCATGAATCCAGTAGTTGACCCACCGCTTACCGGTGGCAGCTTCACTTTGGGCAATCTCATTGGTGTGGTGAACCGGGATATGGTCAATACCACCACAGTGGAGGTCGAAGGTCTCCCCCAAATATTTAATGCTCATCGCTGAACACTCGATGTGCCATCCAGGATAACCTACTCCCCAAGGGGAGGGCCACACCATCGCTTGATTGGCAAACTTAGATTGGGTAAACCAGAGGACAAAATCCATCGGGTTGCGTTTATTGGGATCAACCACAATTCGGGCTCCAGCTTGTAGGTCTTCAACCTTGAGTCGTGCCAACTCTCCGTAGCGGGGGAAGGTGTCGATACTAAAATAGACGTTTCCTCCAGCGGTGTAGGTGTGCCCCTTCGCTTCGAGGCGCTCAATGAGGGCAATCATATCGGTGACATGGTCGGTCGCTTTACACGAGATGGTGGGTCGCAAGATGTTGAGGGCATCGGTATCTTGAAAGAAGGCCTGGGTATACATATCGGCAATCTCAGTGATAGTCTTCCCCTTTTCACGGGCCGACTTCACCATCTTATCTTCCCCTTCATCCCCATCGTCACTTAAGTGCCCCACATCGGTTATATTCATCACATGGCGCACATCATAGCCATTGTACTCTAGGGTTCGTCGTAAGATATCTTCAAAGAGGTAGGTGCGGAGGTTGCCTATGTGAGCGTAGTTGTAGACCGTTGGTCCACAACAATACATCAAAGCCTTCCCCTCCTCGATTGGGATGAAAGGCTCAACCTTACGATTCAAAGTGTTGTAGAGAGAGAGTTGCATAGGTACTCCTGTTCAATAATCTGCCGTTGTCTACCACAAATAATTCAAGTATCATTGTCTTGTGTATTTAACAATAAGTAATGGAGCCGAAAAAATCAATAAGGGGCTTAAAATTCTCAAAAATGTCCCTTTAGCCCCCCTCACCTCTTTTGGAACCGGTGGAAAGGCCGACTATTTAGCGACTGTTACCACTTTCCAACAACTCAAAGAGACTCTCGCTTGGGCCAATGAGAGGCAACTACCCCTCACCCTCTTAGGGGGAGGAACCAATGTCCTCATCAGTGACCGCGGAGTGGAGGGGTTGGTAATTGTCACCACGGCTCTCACGGCCCACTATGTCCAAAACCCCCTCTTTGTGTGCCAAGCTGGACTTCCCCTCGATACAGCCATCGATTTAATGAACGACAACTACCTTTGTGGCCTTGAGCCATTAGGAGGCCTCCCCGGGAGTGTGGGAGGGGCCGTCTATGGCAATGCCTCCGCCAATGGGGAGAGTATTGCCTCCCACATAGAGTGGATCGATTACCTCAGCCGAGAGGGGCAGTTGAGCCGCTACTACCGCCGTGATGACGATTTCTCCTATAAAAAGTCCCCCTTTAGTGACACCGAGAAGATTATCTGGGAGGTCGCTTTCCATCTCAAGCCATGCCACGACCCCTCTAAGATGAGGGTATTGAAGGAAGAAAGTCGCGCTAAACGCAAAGCGAGGGGGCAATACGATTACCCGAGTGCCGGGTGCATCTTCAAAAATCCGAGTGAGGGACCTGCCGGCTATTTTATTGAACAGGCTGGTTTCAAAGGGTACTCTCTAGGGGGGGCAACCGTAAGTTCCAAACACGCCAACTTCGTTATTATTAAAGGCGAAACCACCAGCCAGGCAATCTACGATTTGACTCTTTTAGTTGAGAAGGGGGTCTTAGAGCGCTTTGGGATTCCCCTTGAAAGAGAGATTAGGTTGGTTGGAAGATGGTAAAAGAGAGGGTTAAAGAGCCACTACTCTGCCACTCCCCCTTAATAGAGTAGTTACCCCTCCTCTTAGATAAACTCAAAGTTACATTGGTGCCACGACTGTTGTGGTTTAAAGTGAAACTCCACTCAACCTCCCCCTCCCACTTCACCACGGCCCTCCCACTAAACAAAAGTTCTTTTGTGTAGGTGAGAATCGGTTCTAACTCCAAACGGACCCCCCAGAGGGTAATTTTCTGGTTCCAAGTCAGCTCATACTTCTCACTCACCCTCATCGAACGGTTGTGACGCCACTCATAGAGGAGGGAGAGGGAGAATAGGTCACTATAGGCAACTACCCCCTTAAGAGAGAGGAGATGCCTCTGCCCCTTGTCGGCATAGATTGGGCGCTCATAGAGGCGCTCGGTGAGGGTTAGGGCAATTTTTAGTTTGGTGAAGGTAAGCCCCATATTGAAAACATTCTCCCTGAGGGGCCCCTCAATGGTCTTGTAGCCTAAACTCTTAATCGCCCCTAGATATGGGGGGAGCTCTAGACGCCTATATTCAACCTTGAAAGGGGGTAGGCTCCACTCGGTTACAAAGAGGTTAGAGAGGCCCAAGCCCCCCACAGAACAGTAGGCAAAACGGAGAAGGAGAGAAGTCTTTAGATCTCCCCCTTGGGTGTAGT
>LSQX01132932.1_pt1 | contig 19721 bp, 15 predicted proteins | sample 654561 | NCBI WGS metagenome assembly LSQX01 (sample SAMN04489861, study PRJNA283612) | anaerobic digester metagenome | isolation source: 4 biogas reactors fed with cattle manure at either 37C or 55C with and... | place: Denmark: Kongens Lyngby | collected 2014
CTCGCGACAAAGTGGGGGCATGGATCTCCGTGTCCGTCGCCTAGCGCTGCATCCCCAGACTCTCCTCGAAGCGCCGCAGCCACCGGGCGGCGTAGTCGTCGGTGAAGGTGCTGGCGAGGAAACGCGGGTAGCCTTCGTTGTGCAACTGCTGCCAGGAATACTCTTCCTCGCCGGGCAGGATGGGGAAGAAGTGCGCGCCGCTCTCGACGGCCGCCTGATGGTCGCCCGGCGCGTCGCCGATCATGAGCATGCGCCCCGCCGCATAGCGGCCGCCGTTGGCCTCGGTCAACTGCCGCGTCTTGCTGCCCCGTTCCTGTCCCGCGATGGAGCCCACGAGGTGGTCAATCTTGTGCAGCCGCCATTCGCGCCGGACGGCCGCCTCGGGCGTTTGCGAGATCACCACGAGGTCGCTGCTCTGCGCCATAAGCTCCAGCGTGAGCCTGGCCCAGGCGAAGGGCGGTACGGGTACCATGCGGGTGTCGATATCATGGCTCACGGCACGGCTCCACTCGAGCACGCGGCGCAGTTCAGGGTCGGGGTCGGTGGCCGTGGCGGCTGCCAGTGAATCGTTGCCCAGCGCCGCGCCTGATGTGCAGAAGCGTTGCAGTGCCGTCAGATCGGGCAGAGCCACACCGCTTTTGCGAACGTTCTCATCGGCGGCCAGCGCCTCGAAGAGGCGGCTCAGGTTGAGGAGCCGGTTGCTGCCCCGGTATTCGGAGAAGCGGTTGATGCGGGCGATGTGCTGCTCCACGATCCCGGCGACCGGTTCGAGATGCCACCAGCGCACGATCAGCGGCAGGAAGTGCTGGTGGATCTTGACGGCGATGGAGTCGAAAACGCACCCGTCCGAGTCGATGCCCACAAGTGATTCGTGGCGTTGCGGCGGCGGGGGCTTGGTGCTTGGGGTGGTCATCAGGGCTCCTCGGGCAGGCGCTCGAGTTCCAGGGCAAGAATCTGCGCAGGCAGGCGGCGATGGAAGTGAAACTCCAGGCGCAGCGGGCGTGTGCCGTCATAGTCGAAGATGCAGGTGTTTGTGGCGATGTCGAGCGCCGGTACATCTGCGAGTCGCTGCTCTCCCTCGCCCATCGTGTCGGGCTGCAGCCGGCCCACTTCGGCATCGGGATCGCTGCCCTGTTCCGGATGGATCACCAGCGTGCCGCGATAGCGTCCGGCAGGGAAGGGGAGACAGGGACCGTAAAGGGCCATGCCCTGCGCCACGCGGAGCGGATCGAGGCTTACGCTGCCGTCGCGCGTGTCCGTGACACCCAGATGGAAGAGATCCGCCGCCGCCCACCGCATGGTTTCGCCGGGCTCGAGCGTCCACTCCTCGCCTGCGGTGATCAGTGCATGCTCCATGCGCGGCTGCCCTGCGACCACACGCCAGATGTCGCCGTAGGGCGGCGTAAACGGGGCTTCGAGCCAGGTGGTCGCGGTGGGGACGGTGAGCGGCGTGCCGCCGTCCGCGGCCAGCGTTCCACCGCCGGAGAGGCATAGGAGATAGCGCAGTGACGGAGCCGGGGCGGCCGGTGCCCGCAGCGTCAGCGGGAAGGCGAAGTCCTTGTCTTCGGCGGTAGGCTGGCGGCGCGGTGTCCAGTGGTGCGCGGGCAGGTAGCGTGGCGGGCCCCAGAGTTGCGGAATCTCGGCCGCCGGGCGTGGCGTGTCGCGCAGGGCGAAGCTGCGGATGGCACCGTCGGTGGCCAGCGGTTCGAGCCATTCATGCTGCAGCAGGCGGCGCAGTGCGATGGCGGAGGGGAAGAGGCTTACCTTGGCGGGATAGGGTTGCTCATGGAAGATGATATAGCCCACCCCGAGGGTGCGCAGATGCGCGATCTGCGCCGTATCCAGCACGCCGTGGTTGAGGCTGTCGAGCGGCTCCAGCACGCGTTCGCGGTAGCCGTCGGGAATCGCCGGCGCGTAGCCGTTGAGCAGGCGGACGCGGGAGTGGACGATGCCGTATTCGTAGATCGACGAATAATGGGAATCGCCGGGCCAGAGGGGCAGGGCCAGCGCGAGGGGGGCGTGATTGTCCCGTGCCTCGGCGTGTTCCCGCACCGCCGCGTAGGCCGGCATGCCATCGGGCAGCGCGCAGAGCCCCGCCCGGAACCAGAGGCCGATCTCGACGACCGAGGCCAGTGCCAGCAGTGCGAAGAGGGTCGTCCAGCGGTGCCGGGCGCGGGATGGCCATGCGGCCAGAGGCGCGAGCAGGACCGCCAGCAGCACGGTCAGCAGCGAGGGCACCAGACAGAATATCTTGGCGGTCTGGCGGATCATGGTGAACTTGGGCAGCAGGCGGCGCGCAAGCTTGAGTGGTAGCCCTCCGGCGGGGCCATTGGTACCCAGCGCCAGCATCAGAATGGCCGCGAGGGCGAGAAGCAGCACCACCGGCAGCCAGAGGGGCGAGGTCGCGCTTGCCGACGGCTGCTGCGCTGCGGCTTCTGCCGCGCGTTGGCGTCGGCGCGAGAGGCCGTGGAAGAGCAGGGCCAGCGCGGTCAGCAGCGCCAGTGCGACGCCTGTGTAGATGTGGTTGGAGGGGCCGAGCGGCTGCCTGCGGAAGAGTCCGCTGGCAATGGGCGAGAAGCGCTGTACATCGGCCCATCCGCGTCCGCCGGACATGTCGGTGGCTGCCAGATGACGGCTGGCGAGCGTGCTCAGCCCCAGGGCGAGGAGAGCCAGCAGCAGGGTGGGCAGCAGGGCCGTGAAGGTGCTGCGGATACGTTGGCGCGAGAAGTCGAGCGGCCCGTCGAGGCACCAGGCCAGCAGGCACCAGCAGGGCGTGAGGAGCGCCGCGAAGTAGAAGCAGTGCAGGTCCGAGGCGTAGGCGCAGAGCAGGGCCAAGCCGGCAACCAGACCACCGGAAGGGCGGCGGTCGCGGATGGCGCGGTCGAGTCCCGCTAGCAGCCAGAGGATCAGGCCCATGCCGTAGCCGGTGGGGCTGCCGCCGAGCAGCGTGATCCAGCGGTAGGGAAAGGCGGTGGCCAGCAGGGCGATGGCCAAGGCGGCTCCCGTTGATCCCGCATAGCGCCGGGCGAGGCAGAAGGCACCGAAGATGCCCAGGAGGATGGAGGCCAGTCCGGCCAGATTCCATGCCGCCGGGCCGCCGAAGGCGGGAGCGGCCACGGCATAGACAAATGAGAAGGGGAAATAGTGTGGGTCGAAACGCTGTGCGCGCTGCTCCCCGCCCATGTTGAACTCGTAGGGGGGACAGAAGGCGGGCGTATGGCCTTCCAGCATGTCGCGGGTCAGCCAGAAGTGGTAGTAGAGCTGGAGGTGGTCGCCGGGGACGAGCTCGCGCACGCGTGAGCCACCTTCATGCTGGCGCTCGGTCCAGGGTATGGCGCTGCCGAAATGGCGCGGCAGCGGCCAGGTGAACCATGACCAGATCAACAGGCCGAAACAGCAGAGGAGAATCCAGTTTTTGTGTCGCGATAACATGGCCGCAGGGAGCACGGCGGATCGGTCGCAGAGGCGCGGCCACCGCTCGTTCGTTCAAGTCCATAATGCTACCACAAGCCCCGCGCGGGTGGCAATGGTTCGCCGCCGCCCGGTGGCGGCGGCAGTAGCAGTAGGCAGTGGCAGTTATTGCGACCACACAGTGGTTCGCAATTTAGGGTAAAAGCGCTGCGCTGCCCTTTCGCCGTCCGGTGGCAGAAGGCAGTAGGCAGTGGCAGTATGCAGTGGCAGTTATTGCGACCACACAGTGGCTCGCAATTNNCAGTGGCTCGCAATTTAGAGGGTAAAAGCGCTGCGCTGCCCTTGCGCCGCCCGGTGGCAGAACATCTCTTGCCCCTCTTGACAAATTCCGGCATTTAGAATAATATGCCCGTAAATTCCGAAATGCGGAATTTTTGCGCCACGTGAACACCACGCTACAAAACGGTTTCAAGCTGCTGGAACTGCTGGCGGCCAGCGGAAGCGAAGTCTCGGTTACCGAGCTCTCCGCCCAGGCTGCGCTACCCCCCAGCAATGTCTGCCGTCTGCTCAAGACGCTGCTCCAGACCGGCTACGTCGAGCAGAGTGCGGAGACGCGGCGCTACCGTATCAGTCTCAAGGTGCTTAATCTGGCCAACGCCCGTCTCGTGAACCTCGATTTCCGGCGCATTGGACGTCCCTTTGCCATGCAGCTTGCCGAATCGCTTCAGGCACCAACCTTCCTCTCGCAACCGCTGCAGGGGCGCTCGATCATCGTTGATGTGGCCTACCCGCTAGGCCTCGTGGAGGATGCCGGCATCGTGGTCGGCAATATCCACAGTGTATTCCATAGCGCCTGCGGCAAGATCTGCGCGGCGTATGCGACCGATGAGGAACGTGCGCGGATTTTTGACGAGTTGGCAGCGGAAGGCTCGCCCGAGCCGCGCAAGACCCGGCTGGCCGAGCTCGCGCAGATCCGTGAGAAGGGGCTTGCTATCCGAGATGAGGATGGCATACTGGCCATTGCCGCGCCCCTCTTCCAGGCCGGCGGACGCTTCTGCGGTGCCCTGGGTGCCTTCCTGAAGCGGGAGACCGTTCTGGATGAGCACGCAGTGCAGGAACTCAAGCGCATTGCCGAGGCGCTCTCGTTTGGTCTCGGTTATCCTTTGTCACAGTGATTTCACCATAACCACCAACAACACGAAAGGATCCGCATGAAGACACATGATCTGAAACAAGTGGCGCGCGAGGCGGGTGCCGATCTCGTCGGCATCGCCCCGACCGACCGGTGGGCCGACTGGCCCACCGCCCGGAATCCCCGAACCATCATGCCGGCCTGCCGCTCGGTCATCGTCATCGGGCGGCGTGTGCTGCGCGGCTCCTTCCGCGGCATAGAGGAGGGCACGAACTTCTCCTCGACCTACAATCACTACGGCTTGCTATGGAACGAGTCCCTGTTCCTCGCGCGCACCGTCCACCAGACCGCCTGCGCCATAGAGGCGGCAGGCCGCGAGGCGATGCCCCTCTTCGGCGGTGCCTCGGCCAAGGCCGAGGTGCAACTCGACACCAAGGCGCTGGCCCATGCGGCGGGCCTTGGCTCGGTCGGCAAGGGTGGCTTCTTCCTAACGCGCCAGTACGGCCACCGCCAGCGCTTCGCGCTCATCCTCACCGATCTCGAGCTGGAAGGCGACCCCGTCGACGACCTCGACTTCTGCAAGGATTGCGACGCCTGCCTCAAGGCCTGCCCGCTCCAGGCGCTGTCGGACAAGGGCGGTGAGGTCTATGCCATCGACACCCAGCTCTGCCAGCAATGCGCCAATGGCAAGATGCAGACATTCGATTATGCCTACGAGCGCCTCGACCGCCTGGCGGCCTCCTGCGGCCGTGCCTGCCTCGTGGCACTCGAGAACCGTATCGGGAACCGCTTCGGCACGCCCTTCCGCCGCCGTTCCGTCTGGACGCGCGACCTCGAGGGACGCTGTACCGTACACCCCCTGGACACCAAGTAGAAAGGAACCGCTTCCCATGACAGCAAAAGAACTGAAAGCGGCCGCCAAGGGTTTTGGCGCCGACCTCGTCGGTATCGCCTCCATCGACGTGCTGCGCGACCTGCCCAGCGAGATCAACCCGCTCTCGATCCACTCGGGTGCCAGATCGGTCATCGTGCTGGGGCGCAAGGTGCTGCGCGGCACCCTGCGCGGTGTCGAGCAGGGTACCGAGATGGAGAACTCCTTCCCGGAGTTCGGATTCGTCATGCTGGAGGACAACTTCCTCGCCAAGACCACCTACGATGTGGTCATCTGGATGGAGCGGCAGGGCTTCGAGGCCGTTCCGCTCTTCGCCTACGATGTGGAAAAGGATGCCGTCGGCGTGCCGGTCGCGCCCGGCAAGCCGGCACCGAACGTGATCCTGCAGTACCGCCTGCTGGCGCAGGCCGCGGGTCTGGGCGAGACGGGGCTCAACGGTCTCTTCCTGACCCCCGAGTTCGGCCCGCGCCAGCGCTTCGCCATGCTGGTGAGCGATGCCGAACTGGAGGCCGACGAGCCCTTCAAGCCGCGCATCTGCGACGACTGCGGCGCCTGCGTCAAGGGCTGCCCGCTGGCGGCGCTTGATGCCGCCACCGGCAAGCCCTACGGCCTGCTGGGCTACGAGCGCAACGTCGCGGCGCGCGACAACTCCCGCTGCCTGCGCTGCCGCAACGGCGCCATCCAGACCGGCGAGGGGCGCTTCAAGACGGTCGACCGCATGGCGGCCGCCTGCAACCGCGCCTGCATCGCCGCGCTCGAGGAGCGCGGCATCCTCGAAGAGCAGTTCGCAACCCCCTTCCGGCAGGGCCCCGCATGGGGCCGCGACCTGCTCGGCAACCCGATCGCCTAAGGAGAACCCACCATGTCCACCAAGAAACTCACTTCCCGGATGATCAAGGACCTCGCCCTGGAGATCGGCGGCGGGGGCGGCGGCGTGGAGGTCGTCGGCATCGCGCCGATCTCGCGCTTTTCCACGGCACCCGAGCGGATGCATCCCAAAAACATCTTCCCCGACTGCAAGTCGGTGATCTCGCTCGTGCAGCCGATCCCGCGCAGCACCTACCGCGGCATCACCGAGGGGACGCACTGGAGCAACTACACCTACTACTCCTACAACCGCCTCAACGCGCTCTTCCGTCCGATGGTGACCAACGAGCTGGCGCGTTTCATCGAGGATCACGGCTACGAGGCCGTGCCGGTCTATCCCGGCGTTCCCGAGATCTACCCCAACAAGCCCGACCCCGTGCCGGGGCGCCCATCGCCCGAGATCACCATCAACGTGCGTATCGCGGCCATGGCCTGCGGCCTCGGCGAGATCGGCTGGTCGAAGGTCTTCCTGCATCCGGTCTACGGGCCGCGCGTGCGCATCGGCACGATCCTGACCGACGCCGAACTCGAGCCCGATCCCCTGATCAAGCCCGGCACGATCTGCAAGCGCTGCATGCGCTGCGTGCCGACCTGTCCCGGCAACGCCATCCCGCCGCGTGACGGGCCGAAGATCACGATCAGGATCGACGACCAGGAGTACTCGTGGGGCGATGTCCACATGGGCCGCTGCACGGCGACCCACCACGGCATCAACTACAAGGCGTCGCCCTTCCTGAAGCGCTACTTCCCCGGCTTCAATCTCGATATCACCGAGACGACGATGTCCGAGGAACTGGCCTACAAGATCACCCATTCGCTGGGTCTGGCCAACTGGTGGCGGCAGAATCCCGAGTTCCCCGGCATCCAGGGCTACCCCTACATCAAGCAGATCTCGTCCCATTGCGGCTACCTCGCGGTATGCGGTGCCAAGGGCTGCATCCGCGGCTGCATGGAGTTCCAGGAGAAGGCCAAGAACATCGGCCAGTGCGACTTCAAGACACCGGTCTTCCCCGAGAAGCCGTGGGAACTCCCGCCGCCCGAGGAGGATGAGACCGGCGGCGTGGTCGAGAAGAAGATGCTGACCGAGCTCTACCAGGAGCCCGATCTCGATGCCGGCCAGTGGAGCTAGGCCACAGCACATTTGTCTGGACACCCGTCTTTCACTCTGGAGAAAAACGATGCGCAAAAGCAAGGTTCTCGCCCGGCTGCGGGCGGACAAGCCCGTCTTGATGACCAACATCAGCATGGGGGTCAACACCATGGCGGTCGAGATGGCCGGCCTCCTCGGTTTCCACGCCGTCTGGCTCGACATGGAGCACCGTTCGTTCACCTGGCGCGAAACCGAGATGCTGGTGATGGCGGCCCGCCTCGGCGATCTGGATGCGCTGGTGCGCATCCGCAAGCAGGAGGGGTATGTCACCTTCCAGCGTCCGCTGCAGGAAGGTGCGGCGGGGCTGATGGTGCCCCATGTCCGCTCGCCCGAGGAAGCCGCCCGCTGGGTCGAATACGGCAAATATGCGCCGGTCGGCCGGCGCGGCTTCGAGAACGTCATGCGCGATGCCGACATGGGGCTGGTAGATTCGGCCGACTATCTCGGGCATGCCAACCGTGAAACCTTCCTGGCGCTCCAGATCGAGGACATCGAGGCGGTCGAGGCCGTGGACGAAATCGCGGCCGTGCCCGGATTCGAAATCCTGTTCGTGGGGCCCGGCGATCTCTCGAACGGCTATGGCGTGATCGGCCAGGCCCGCCATGCCAGGGTCATGCAGGCCATCGAGCGGGTCGCGGCGGCGGCGGCGCGTCATGGCAAATGGTGGGGCCTGCCCGTGACCGGCGTCGACGAGGCCGCCCGGTTCGCCGCAATGGGCGGGCGCTTCTTCAACATCGGCAGCGACTACGGCTGGATCCGCACCGGCCTGACCCAGGTGCGCGACGCCTTTGCCGAGCGTTTCGGGCTGGATGCCTGACCGGGATTCTGTCGCCAAATAAGGATGGACAGACATGGCTTGGCAGACACAGGTGATTTTCGACAATCTGGCGCCGGAGATCGGCGAGAGCGTGGCACGCGACCTCGCCGCGGCGCGGCGGCTGGCGGATGCGCGCGGCATGGCGCCTGCCCCGCTGCGGCTCCGGCTGGTGGCGCTCGACCACGCACATGATCCGCAGTCCGTGCCGCCCCACCGCATCGAGACCCCGGAAGCATCCGCGCCCGCCAGCCTGGCCGCCCGCTGCGAGTGGCAGAAGCGGCGCGACAGCTTCCAGATCGTGGCCGGGCCGGACGGGGTCTGGGTGATCGGCGGCGGCAGCACCGGCGTGATGTACGGCGTCAACGAGGTCATCGGCTGCCTGACCGGCCTGATCTGGGCCTCGCAGAACGAGGACGAGGCCCTCTTCGGGCCCGTCCGCGACCTGCCGGCGGCGCCGCAGGTGCCGCGGATCGCCTACCGTGGCATGTACCGCGGCAACCGGGACTGGTTCGGACGGCAGCGGCTCAACTTCTGCATGATGGGGGCGGCCCACTGGGCCGGCGAGACGGCCGGGAGCCGCGCGGCGGCACTGGCGGAGGCCGCCCGGCGCGGCATCCATCCGACGCTGTCGGAACATGCCATGCACACCTATCTGCCGGAAGAAGTCCTGAAGGCGCATCCCGACTGGATGGGCCTGCGCGACGGCGAGCGCTGCCTGCGCGCCGCGGTCGAGCTGCCCGATTGTCCGCACCTGAACGCCGCTGCCACCATCCAGCCCTGCTATTCCAACGCGGCGGCGCGTGGCTACATCGTGTCGCGCATGGCGGAACTGCTCGAAGCCACGCCCGGCCTGGACTTTTTCGGGATATGGCCCCACGACGGGGTCAACAACTGGTGCCAGTGCGACGCCTGCCGCGCCGTCACGCCCTTCGAGCACATGCACACCCTGGCGCGCGAGCTGCGGGCGAAGGTTGGCGGAGGCGTGGCGTTCGAGCTGATCGCCTACTCCAACATGCTTAACCTGCCGCGCAAGCCGCTGCCCCCGGCGGACAACCTCTACGCCTTCTTCTGTCCCTATCTGCGCAGCTTCCGCCATCGCATCTACGACTCCGGCGGGGCGGAGCAGGTGCTTACCGGTGTCAACTACCCCGGCCCCGACCGGATCAACCCGGTCGATGAGCGCGAATACGGGCGCATCTTTGAAAACTGGCTTCCGTTCTGGCGCGAGGCGGGCATCGTCCCGGCGGTGTTCGAGTACAATGGCAACTTTCCTGACGAGACGGGCCGCATGGATCACCAGCGCTACATTCACATCCCCGCACCGCAATTGCGCGAGGACGAGGCGTGCTGGTATGCCGCGCGCGGCGTCGGGCTGGCGATTCTCTGCGGTCAGCACGGGGAGTGGCCCGACGCCTTCCCCGATCTTGCCTGGGCCCATTCGATCTGGGGCAACGAGCCGGTGGCCGCCTTGCGCCGGCGCTACTACACGGCGCTGGGCGGCACGCATGGCAGCCAGCTCGCCGATGCTGTCGATGGCGTATCGGTCGCGCTCAAGGCCTCAGATGCCATTCCCGAGCAGGCGCTGGGCGATCTCGACGACGTGCTGCGCCTGCTGCCCGACGGCTCGCAGGTGCAGCGCTACCGTGACTGGGCCGGCTACATCCGCCTCGGCCGCAAGGCCTGGAATTTCCTGCTGGCCGGCGACGCGGCGGCCGCGGCGGACATGGAGATCGAAATCCGCAAGTTCATCGAGGCGCGCGCGGATCGGATCCAGACCGCCGACCTGCAGCTTAAACGCAGCATCCACCTCGAGAAGCGCGCCCGCGAACAGGCCGCCGGCCGCGCCGGGAAGGACTATGTCCTGTGAGACAAAGTTACCGACAAAGCTCGCGACAAAGTGATGGCGATGCCCTATACGCCACTGGCGACCGATGGCCGCCAGTGGCGTGACCGAGTGCCTCACCGCATACCGAACTGGTTGTTAAGGCTGAAGGCGAAGGGAGCCGAGGGTTTCGAGGTGGCACCCGTCTTGTCGGTATAGACCACAAAGGCGTGGAACGTGGTGCCGGCACGGAAGCCGTTCACCTGTGCGCCCGACTGCTTCAGTCGGCTGCCTAGCTTGAGCGCATCGCTTCCGTCGGCCTGCTGCGCCAGCCAGATGTCGTAGTGCATGGCACCCTCCACCTCGTTGAAGCGGAAGATGCCGCGCGTGCCGTCGTAGTAGTGCGCCGGGTGCTCGACGGCCGTGATGGCGGTGGCGGGCAGGGTGCCCGCCGCGGCCAGCGCGGCGATGGGGTTGACGCGCGACGAGCCGGCGGGAGGCGGCGCCATGCGGATGCGGTTGCGCGCGATGGCCGCCTCGCCCATGTCATCGGTCGAAGCATACTCGACAGCCAGGCTGCCCAGCAGCACCGGCGAGGGATCGGTCGGCTCGAGCGAGTTGACGTACATGGCGCGCGGACGCCGCTCGATGAAGATCTTCTCGATGGCCAGTGGCAGGTCAACGATGCCGTCGCCGCCCGAGGAACCCCACGAGGTCGTTCCCGCTTCGCGGAACGAGTCGTAGGGCGCGTGGGAGGGGAGCTCGAGGCGCACCAGGCGCCAGCCGTCGAAGTTGAAGAAGCTGGCGCCGGGCGTGTCGTCGCAGTTCCACTCGCCGACGCTGCCGACGCTGGTCCACTTCTCGCCCTGCGCATCGCGCAGCACATAGACGATGCGTCCCCAGTCCGAGGCGGCACGCACCCACATCGTCAGATGGGTGCCCTTGCCGGGAATGACAACCGGGGCGGACGGCTTGAGAGCCGTGTAGAATGGCATGACGCCCCGGTCCCTGTCCTGGGGCGGCAGGGTCACGGCCAGGGCGGTGCCGCCGTACTCCGCCGCCACGCTGGTGGTCGCAAGATGCATGGTGGCGTGGAAGCGCCGGACGGCATCGGGGAAGGCGTCGACGTATCCGGGATCGGCATCGTCGCCCTGTGTGTCAAACAGGGTGGCCACACAGCCCAGTTCCCTGGTGTGCGGCGCGGGTACGGCATCGCTGTGGTCGGGCTCGCCGAGTACCGCGGCAAACGTTTCGCCGGCACCGTGGAGGTACTGCGGCGAGGTCGTCAGCGTCAGGCGCAGGCCGTCGTCGCCGGCCAGCAGATTAGTCGAGTTGTCCATGCTGTCGATCAATTCGACGCGGGTGCCCCTGGGCAGGGAGAGGGTGATGTCGCGGCTGCCGCGCAGCGTCCAGAGGATATGCAGGCTATGGCCGTCGCGGCTGTCGCGGAAGCGCAGCGCATAGACCGAAAGTGAGCCGGTCGGCTCCCAGCCGGCGAACTCCATGTGGCGCAGGTTGCGGATCAGTGCTCCGATCGCGCTGTAGGCGGGGTGGGGGTTCAGCCCCGCGCGACGGCTGATCATGCCGCCGCCGTAGTGCTGCTCGCCCCACCAGTCGGCGCATTCGGCCGGCGTGCCCATGGCGAACTGGCGGTTGACGCCATAGGCGGCGAGGATCAGCGCCGCGCGGACGGTGTGGTCGGCGTGCTGCTGCGGCGTCAGGGCGCCGGGCATGACGGGGGCAATGCAGGGATCCTCGACGGAGGGCCAGACCGGCGGCTTCTGCTTGAACTGCTTCCAGACCGTGGTGAACTGGTAGGTGCGGTGCAGGGCGCACTGGTGCATCTGCATCTCGGGCAGGCGATCGAAATAGCCGACATCGACCCCGACACCGTCCATCATCCTGGTCAGCTTGTCGTTGGCACGCAGGAAGGGGATCGCGAAGCTGGGGTCGCCCCAGGGGAAGAGGAGCTTTACATCGGGATCCCATTCACGCGCCACCTCGGCGCTGGCGAGTGCCGTCTCGTGGAACCGGTCAAAGGCCTTCTGCTGGCTCTCGTCGAGCTTGTGCTGCGGCTCGCCGTAGAACTCCGGCAGGACGCCGTGGGTGCCGATCCCGCCCGGCTCGGCGAAGATGTTGACGTAGACCGGCTGATGCGTCGGCGTGGTGTCGGGATGTCCGTTGACGCGCCACTTCTGCTTGAGCGCCGCGATCGACTGCTCCGGATCCGCCTGGTAGTTCTCGGCCGTTCCCCCCTTTGATCCCCAGGGACCCACCCAGAAGCTGCGGATGCCGTAGCGGCTGGCGATCAGCATGGTCTCGGCGTTGTCCCGGATCGTTCCCCTGTTGGCGCCGGTCGACTCCATGCCGAGCTTGCCCATCAGCTCAAGCTCCTGGGCCTCGTCCGGCGTGTGATGCGCGCCGCGCCAGTTCCAGTAGCCGAACATGAAGCCCCTGGCCTCAAAGGGGCGCGCCTTGTATTCACGCTGGCGCAGATGGGCCAGCGAGCGCTCGAAGGTCTGCGTGACGCCGTTGCAGGTGGCGGTGAGGGTTACCGCATGGTGGCCGTAGCGGCGCAACTCAAGGTCGAAGCGCACGCGCCGCGTGCCGTTGGCGGGAAGTTCCAGCACCCGCTCGGCCAGACCTGCCGTCGTGGCTGACCGTGCGCAGGGTCAGCGCAACATCTGCCGGGTGGCCGGTCAGGTTGCGCGCCGTCACCAGATAGGAGGGGGACGACTCCACCCAGATATTGCCCAGCACCTCGGGGTCGAACCGGATGGCGACGGGGGCCGACTCGGCCGTCATCGCGAAGACGCGGACGGAGGAGGGGAGACCGGCAGCGTAGCCACTGTAGTGGTTCGGATCGGGATAGGCGCGGTACACCTGCACATCCTTGGTCAGCTCGACCTCGATGATGTCCAGATCCTCGAGCTCATGCAGCAGCCCCGGCTCGACGGGAATCGTCACCTTCCACAGGTGCAGCGTCCTGCCGGAGGCGGTCCTGACGGGCCATGCGGGAGCCGACTCCGCCGCCGCCGTGGCGAGCGGCACTTCCGGGGAGGAGAAGTTCTTGGGGAAGCCGGCACCGGGGCGGAAGAACTGGGCCGTAACGCGCGGGATGCTGTCGGGGCGCTCTTCCGCGGCCGCCAGCAGGTGCAGGGCGGTGATCGGCCGCCGCGGCACGGGAAACTGGAAGCGTGACGGGTTGCCGGCCGCGAACCCCGTCCAGCGGCCGCCGAAGCTGCCGCGGTGCGGCTCCTCGTAGCCGGTCAGGTTGCCCTCGCGGAACCAGCTCAGCCCGATATCGAGATTGTCGCAGCCGGGACGCGCCGCCGCGCCCACGACAAAGGGCACACCGCCGACGGCAAACTCGGTACCGCGCGGCAGGGAGGCGGGATCAAGCGCCTCGCCTGCAAGCCCCGATGCATTATAGGCCGCCGAAAGATCAATGGGCTCGTGCAGCGGGTCGGCGGGCGGCAGGGAAGTGATCTCCGGGGGTTGCACCTCGCACCCCGGATCGAGTTCCACGACTGGGCGTGCCCCGTAGAGATCCTCGGTCGGGATCCATTCGTGCAGCAGGCGGCCGTCAAGCAGGAAGCGGCAGAGCTTGCCGCGCAGTTGGAGCGTCAGTCGCACCCGGCGCTGCCTGATGGAATGGGCAGCCGCCAGAGCGTCGTAGTGTGCCTGCCAGTCGAGCAGCAGATCGGTCCAGCCTAAGTTCGGCCGCGCCTCGCCCGCGGGGTGCAGCGTCCGCTGCCTCTGCGTACCGATGGGATCGGTATAGACGGTGTGCAGCAGCGGGGCTTCGTCCAGCGTCAGTCCGAAACCGATATGCTCCCGGCCGCGCCCCGTGTAGAGCCGCAGCCAGCCGCCGCGTTCCATCCGCGCGGTGATCGTGATCTGCTGGTTCTCGGCGAGCGGCGTGCCGATGGTCAGGCGGGCGGGCGCATCGCCGGAACGGAACACGCCGCCGGGGAACGGAGCCGGTTGCCCGCCGCCCGCGGCACCTGGGGATCGTTCGGTTTGTTGCGTCATAACTGCTCCTCGCCAGTCAGTTCTTGCGGGGCACCAGCGAGTCCGGGTGGTAGCGGCGGAACTTGACGCCGGCCTCGGCGAGCAGCGCGCGCGTCTGTTCCGTGAAGACGTAGTCGCCGCCGTAGACCACCTCGGCGATGCCGGCGTTGATGATCATCTTGGCGCAGGTGAGGCAGGGGCAGAGCGTCACGTACATGATGGAACCCTTCAGCCGGATGCCGTGGTAGGCCGCCTGCGTGATGGCGTTCTCCTCCGCGTGCGAGCAGACGCACTCCGACAGACCGGTGCCCGAGGGGGCGTCGCTGGCGCAGCGCTCGCAGCCGCCCTCGAAGCAGTTGCGCACGCCGCGCGGGGTGCCGTTGTAGCCGGTGCAGATGAGCCGGTGGTCGGAGACCACCACCGCCGCCACCTTGCGGCGCGTGCAGTTGGCGCGCAGCGCGACGACTTTGGCGATCTCCATGAAGTAGGTGTCCCAGTCGGGACGTGGGTCAACGTGTGTGCTCATCTTGGCTTTAAAACGCTTTCGTTTCCGGTCGCCGTGTTCAATACGGCACTTGCAGATCAATGAAGGTGGCGGGAATCCCGAAGCGCTGCTCGATCCAGCGCCCCAGGGCTTGGACGCCGAAGCGTTCCGTGGCGTAGTGGCCGCAGAAGTAGGCGTTGATGCCGAGCTGCTGGGCGAGGTTGTAGCCTTGCAGGGTGGCCTCGCCGGAGATGAAGGTGTCGAGCCCGGCCTCGAACGCCTGCGATACCGATGAGGCGCCACCGCCGGCCACTATTCCCACGTTGCGTATGCGCGGTGGGCCGAAGCGCATGGCCTCGACCCGCGGGCTGACCGCCTTGGCCAGGCGCTGCTCGAAGGCCTCGCGCGCCAGCGGGCGGGCCAGCGTGCCGGCCACGCCGATCGGCGTGCCGTTGTAGATGGCGAAGGGACGGCAACGCCGCAAGCCCAGCACCTGCGCTATGCCGGCGTTGTTGCCGAGCTCCATGTGGGCGTCCAGCGGCAGGTGGCATGCCCAGAGCGCCATGTCGTGGGCTATCAGGAACTCGATGTGGCGGTAGTTGAGGCCGGTGATGTGCTTCAGTGAACTGCCCCAGCTTATGCCGTGGTGGCAGACCAGCAGGTCGGCACCCTGCGCGGCGGCGGCCTCGAAGCAGGCCAGCGAGGCATCGACCCCGCAGCAGACCCTGCTGATCGGCTTGTTGCTGCAGGATACCTGCAGGCCGTTGTTGGAGGCGTCCTGGAAGCGCTCGCTCTCCATCACGGTATCGAGGGCGGCGACGATAGTGGCGAGATCGGGTGGCGCGGTCTTGGTCTTGGTCTTGGTCGTGCGTGCCATGGTTGGGCTCCTAGGCGGCCATTTGCCAACCGTAGGCGTGGATGGCGTCGGCAATGGCCGCGATCATGTTCTCCTCGGCATCGGTGATGGTGTGGTCGTGACTGATGATGCGCATGCCGGTGTTCAGCAGCTCGCGCTTGCAGATCGGCGTCAGGCGGATGAGGCGTTCGAGCGCGTTCTCGATGGCCGTCAGGTCGTCGAGGCCCTGGGTGACGAGGGCGATGCCGGGGAAGAGTGACGCGCCGTCCGTGGTGTCGGTCAGCCCCCTCACGCCCGCCTCCCATGCGGCCGCGGCATCCTGCGGGTTGGTTTGGCCGGTGTGCGCCAGCATCGAGAGCACCAGCGAGATCTCGCCGGCCAGGGCGGCGGGAGGCAGGCTCGACATGCGTGCCGCAGGCGGCTCGGGACGCAGACGGCGGCGGATGAGGTAGCCCAGCGCAAACTCGAAGTCGTCGATATTGCTGTCGAGGCGGCTGAGTGTCGTGATCTGCTCGACTATCCGCTCGCGCTCCGCAGGCGGATGGTGGCGCAACTGCTCGGCGGCCAGTTCGCAGGCCATGCGGCGCTGGCGCGCCGTCCGGTTCTGGTGCCGCCGCTGCCAGCCGGTGGCACTCTGCACGATGGACTCTCCATGGGTTCCATGCGCCGCCGCGATCGAGGCTGTCTGGCGCTCGCGCAGCAGGGGAGCGCTCTCGGGTGCCAGCAGTGCGCCGTAGATGCAGCCGACGGCTTCAGTGGGGTTGCGCAGGGCGGCACGCTCCTCCGTTGTGAGCCATGCGGAGGTGCGGTCGCCTGCGGCTGCGGCACGTGCCGCGGCTTTGGCCTCGGTGGCGCGCAAGGCCTGGTGGAGCACCCCGCCCGGTGCCAGGAGGCCTTCCCTGAGGCGGCGCTCGTCATCCTCCTCTGCCTGCTCCGTCCCGCCGTCGCGCGCCGCCTGCTGCCGGATGGCCAGCAGGTTGCCGACGGCACTGAAGTTGCCGTCGAAGCCGGGGTCGATGCGCCGGATGCGCCTGACGAGCGGCGGGTGTGTGGCGAAGAGGCTGGCCATGCCGCTGGCGAAGAGCATGTGCGAGACCTCGGTGGCATGGCCGGCCCGCACGCGCGCGCCCTGCGGGGCGGCGCCGATGATCTTGAGCGCGTTGGCAAGTGCAGAGGGATCGCGCGTGAACTGGATGGCGGAGGCGTCGGCGAGATATTCGCGCTGGCGCGAGATGGCGCTCTGCAGCAGGCGCCCGAAGAAGACACCCACCGAGCCGATGATCCAGAGCGCCAGACCGAGTAGCACGAAGAAGAGGACGACGGCTGTACCGTCGTCCTTCTTGTTGCGGCTGCGCCCTCCCGATGCGTGGCGCAGCGAGCGGATGGCCATTTCCATGATGACCCGCCCTGCCACGGAGATGCAGAGTATGCCGCCCAGGACGCCGATCAGGCGGATGTTGAGCCGCATGTCGCCGTTCAGGATGTGGCTGAACTCGTGGCCGATCACGGCCTGCAGCTCGGCGCGGTTGAGCGTGTCGAGCAGACCCTGGGTCACGGCGACGGCCGCATCGTCCGGCGAGTAGCCCGCGGCAAAGGCGTTGAGCCCCTTCTCCCGGCGCAGCACGAAGACTTGCGGCACGCGGATGCCGGCGGCAAGGGCCATCTCCTCGACCACGTTCTGGAGCCGCCGCTCCGCGAAACTGCCGGTACCGGGGCGTATCTCCGTGCCGCCCATGGCGCGCGCCACCGCCGCACCACCGCCCCGCAGGGAGTAGAGCTTGACCAGAGTGCCCACGAGGATGATGCCGCCGCCGAAGACCAGGGTGGCAAGCAGCAGCTTCGGCTCGCGCAGGACGCGCGGCAGCAGCGACAGCGGCTCCTCAATCAGTATCAGCCAGACCGTGCCGCCGAGCAGGTTCAGCACCAGCAGCACGCCGAGCACCGCGAGGGCGACCAGCCATACCATGCGCCGCGAGAGACGGCGTGCCCGTTCCTGATGCTCGAAAAAATCCATGCCGGCGGCCGGAACTAGAACTGGACCTTCGGCGCGTCACGCTCCGAGTCCCTGGTGATCTCGAAAAGCGAGGCCGGCAGGAAACCGAAGAGTCCGGCGAAGAGGTTGGCGGGGAAGAGCTCGCGCTTGGTGTTGTAGGCCGTGACGGCGTCGTTGTAGGCCTGGCGCGCGAAGGCGACCTTGTTCTCGGTGGCCGTGATCTCCTCCTGCAGCATGGCCATGTTCTTGTCGGCCTTCAGCTCGGGGTAGCGCTCGACGACCACCATCAGGCGCGCCAGGGCGCCGCTGAGCTGTCCCTCGGCCTGGTTGAGCGAGCGCATGGCGTCGGGCTGGCCCACGGCGGCACCGGCCTGCTGCGAGGCATTCATGGCCAGATTGCGCGCCTGAATGACGGCCTCGAGCGTCTCGCGCTCGTGCTTCATGTAGCCCTTGGCGGTCTCGACGAGGTTTGGAATCAGATCATAGCGCCGCTTGAGCTGTACATCGATCTGCGAGAAGGCGTTCTTGTAGCGCTGACGCAGCGTGACTAGCGAGTTGTAGATGCCGACGGCAAAGACGGCAAGCACTACGACTACGACGACCAGGATTGCTAAGACGTTCATTGTGTTCTCCCTGAATTGGACGTTGGCAGCCATTATCGGCTATCAGGCCCAAAAGCGAAAGCCGAAAGTGAAGATGTGGTCTCGAAAGAATGCGCGGAGGTGTGGTGAGTGGTAAGTGGTGAGTGGGTGCGCCGCGCTTACACTTGGTATCCACACTTCGTTTCCGCACTATGTCGGAAGAGTCGAGGACGAGGACGATATGGAACAATTCACAATTCACTACTCACTACTCACTACTTACCGCTCTCCATTTGGCTTGCTGTATCATGTCGCGAGGGGCATACTAATCACGCCGCCCTAATCCGGTGCGGCGCATGGGACACATCATGAAACAATACGATCTCGCCACTTTTGCCGCGGCGCTCGATGCCCGCCGCCAACCCTGGTACGGCAACTACTATGCCATGTATTCCAGCCTGCTGGACGGCGTGGTGACGGATCCGGCGCTGATGCTGCTGCCGCTGGACGACCACCTCGTCCACCGTGGCGACGGTGTCTTCGACACGGGCAAGTGCGTGGAGGGCGGCCTCTACAACTTCGAGGCGCACCTGGATCGCCTGATGCGCTCGGCGGCCGCGATTGGCATTACCTGGCCGGGCGGGCGCGACGAAATCCTGCGCCTGACCCACGAGACCATCCGCATCGCCGGACGGCGCAACTGCTCTGTGCGCGTCATACTGGCGCGCGGGCCGGGCGGTTTCGGCGTCTCCCCTTACGAATCGCCGCGCCCGGCGCTCTACATTGTCGTCTATGCCCTGGGTAGGCCCTTCATGGAATTGCACCCCGAAGGTGCCGTTGCGCGCCGCAGCCTGATCCCCTGCAAGCCCTCCGAAATGGCCGCGATCAAGAACTGCAACTATCTGCCCAATGTGCTCATGAAGCGCGAGTCGGTCGACTGGGGTGTCGATTTCGTCGTCGGTTTCGATCCCGATGGGCACATGACCGAGGGCCCGACGGAGAACGTCGGCATCGTCACCCGTGGCGGCGAGCTGCTCTTCCCGCGCCTGGAGAACATCCTGGCGGGCACCACCATGCTGCGCTTGATCGAGCTGGCCCGCACGCGGGTGGCCGATGGCGTCCTGAGCGGCGTCGCCCACCGCGACATTACGGAGCAGGATATCCGTGAGGCGGCGGAGATGCTGATCGTCGGCACCACCCTCAACCTGGTGGCGGTACGGGAGTACGAGGGGCAGCCGGTCGGCACGGGTCGTCCCGGCCCCGTCTATCACTGCCTGGGGTCGATGCTGGAGGAGGATACGCGTACCAACGCCGCGTTGCGCGTCCAACTGCTCTAGCCAGCGACAGGGGGGGCGGGCAGGGCATGGAAAGCGGGCGGAGCACGGAGGCAAGGGAATTCTAGCTACGGATGACGCGGGTTTACGCGGATTTTTTGGTGAGCGGGGAGGCTGGTGGAGACGTGAATGAGAGCCCTGAAAGGGCGAGATATACCAGCCCAGGGCAACGCCCTGGGTAGCGAGGCAAAAACAGGCTAGCCCTGAAGGGGCGGGACATAGTCATGGAAGAGGACGTCTGTCTGCCACATGCAAGTCGTTGTCGATTGTCTTTGGTTGTCGTCGAGTGCAGGGAATGCACTGGCAAAGGCGCGCAAGCGCAGGTGGGGCGACGCCGTCCCGGCTAGCCGCAGCAATGGAGCGTGGTA
>LSQX01181362.1_pt1 | contig 19718 bp, 14 predicted proteins | sample 654561 | NCBI WGS metagenome assembly LSQX01 (sample SAMN04489861, study PRJNA283612) | anaerobic digester metagenome | isolation source: 4 biogas reactors fed with cattle manure at either 37C or 55C with and... | place: Denmark: Kongens Lyngby | collected 2014
CTCCGGTTGACTAGGCATACGCCAAGACTTCCGTTCTTCTGAAGCTTAACATGTCCATTGAAGCGCATGCTGCACAGCGCTACCGCCGGCAAGGAGCCCCCAATGTGGCTCCTAGGCGGCGGTGCCCATCGGACGAAGCTATGGGGTGATGGCACTCACTAATCTCATATGCGTTGTGTGCAGCACCGAAAACCGTAAGCACAAGCTTACTCAATAATACTAAGGAACCTTAACTGCTAGGAGAATCACAGCGGCAATTTACACCACTTGACAAGACGTGACCAACAACATCATATCCTAGCCCCCGCTTGATATCCAAGTGGGAGCTATTTGACGCTTACTCCACTTCATTGCAGCTTTCATCCTGTCGGCGGTGTGACTCACTGACGGGTGGTTTACTCAGCAAATGACCTGTCCACAGGTCGTACGCTCCTGAATTCGACCCGATCGTGGGCCAACAGCCGGCTTGCCCTCAAGCCTGCTCCTACCCTGCGCCGGCGAGTGGGCGAGTGGGTGAGTGGGCGAGTGGCCGAGTGGCGCTAGGCTGGGAGCGAAGAAAAGAAGGCCGGCAGGGGGGTGGGTCATTGGTCACAAGAGGGGTTGGAGATGGGGGGGGAATTCCACATTTGCCTCTAGGACGCAGGTGGTAAAGTGGTTGCACCCGACTTGGAGGCGTTCCTATTGGAGGACTCGCGGACGTCTGATTGGGCTGGCTGTAATCTGTTCGGCTCCGGCTCGCTCTTGTTTTCGGGAGTTGCCTTCTTTCGAACGATGCCAGCCGCCATCATAACGCCGCCTATGATGAGGTTGAGATAGTAAGTGAACCCTCGCCACACTGTGACGAACAGGCCGATTATGCCATGCGGTACCACGCTGCTGAAGAGCAAGCTGAAGCCGAGTTCTGCGGCTCCGCTCGACCCGGGTGTGGGGGCGTAGGCTGCTGCGACGTAGAAGATCAAGGTGATTCCCATCACGCGCGTAAACTTAGGCTGCATGCCCAGGCCTACCAGGATAACTGCGGGAACCACGGTTATTGTGATCCACCATGCGTAACTGAGCCACATTACGGTCCAAAGCGTAGACCTCTTGTTCTCTATGAATTCCTGCAGGGCGTTTCGAAATTCTCTCAATTCCCGGTCTATGCGTGCCAGGACTGAATCTAGTGTCTGGGGTTTGAAAAACCTCAAGGTGAGCCTGTTTCGAACAAGGGGAACAACAATAATATTGATCTTCTGAGGATTGAAGACCAGGTAGAGAGAGAACGCAAATATCGCAAAATACAAGACAATGCCGGCAGCGAGCACGACATACATGCCCTTCGGAATGCTCCAGAAATCCGCAAAACCGAATAGCCATACTGCCGCGGCCACGCCAAGAGTGAAACGGGCAAGGGCGTTGCACAAAGTCTTCACTGCAATGACTGCCGTAGATTGCCCTGGATTGAGGCCTTCTTCAACCAGAAGGTAAGCTTGCATTGGCTCGCCGCCTGAATCGAATGGGGTGACATTGGAAACAAATGCGCCCATGATGGAGATTCGCATGCCTGTCAGGATGCTCAGGTCTCCGCCGAGAGAGCGGATGAGCGCCCTCATTCGCAGTGAATCGAAGAGCCATGTTACTACTACAAGCCCGCATGCAATTCCAAGCATTACAGGATCAATTCGTGCGAGATCCTTCCAGGAGCCGCGACCCCCGGTGATTTGAAGAACAATGTAAAGCCCGAGCACGCTGAAGGCCATGCCTATGAGCGCACTCCGTCTGAGCTGGGCTGGAGTCCTACGGCCAGTCCTACGTTCTTCACTCATGGGGTTGCACCCCCTTGCAGTGGATCTTTGAAGAAACACACCATATTATATCATGGCCCGGTCATCCCAGCGCAAGGGCACTTCCATGTACATGGAAATTGAGGGGCCCTTTTGCGTATAGCGCTCTCCCTATGCTTCAACAGAAGTGCACTATGAGAGGGGATTTGCCACCCTTGTTCCCGAGACGGCACTTGCCATGCCTTGCACTCAGGGAGTCTTCACTACCTCACTATGCGCGTGCCCGCATTTCCGTGAATGGCCTCAACTGCCTGGGCGAGCTGCGTTATTATAGCTGCTTCGCCTCCATGCTCAATGAAACGGCGGCATGCTTCGATCTTAGGTCCCATGCTTCCAGCCTTGAAGTGGCCTTCTTTCTGGTATCGGACGAGGTCGTCCAGTTTGACTGTATGCAAATCCGCCTGACGGGGTGTTCCGTAATGAATAGCTGCATGAGAGACATCTGTTAGTATGAGAAGTATGTCGGCGTTTACGTCATGAGCCAGGCGTTCACCGCCGAGATCCTTATCGATAACGGCTTCTACGCCCTCGCAGAAACCATTCTTCTCTACGACGGGAATTCCCCCTCCGCCGTTGGCTATCACAACAGCGCCTGCACGGATCAACGAGAGAATCGCACTTCGTTCCACGATCCTGATGGGGTCGGGAGACGGGACCACACGCCTCCAGCCGCGCCCTGCGTCTTCAATCCATTTCTCGCAAGTCTCATTCATGCGCCGCTCTGCATAATCGCCATCATAAAACGGTCCAATGGGTTTCGTGGGATTCCCAAAGCCCGGATCATTAGGACTGACTGCCATCTGCGTGACTAATGTGACTACCGGCCTCGAAATCAAGCGGCGCGCCAGCACCCTTCCGATAGACTGCTGAAGCATGTAGCCGATCTGCCCTTGAGATTCGGCGCCGCATACGTCCAGAGGCATGGGAGGGACTCTGTCGCGCCCCGCCTCATGCTGGATGAGGAGCGCCCCCACCTGCGGCCCATTTCCGTGGGTTACCACGACTTGGTGGCCTTCCGCTATGAGCTCGGCTATTTGCTCTGCAGCAGAGTCCATGTTTCTCATCTGTTCATCGAAGGTCCCACGCTGGCCCGGCTGCAGCATCGCGTTTCCGCCCAGGGCGATCACGATGGTTTTTGTATTATCCAACTCTAACACTCCCGACTGGCACATCACATGTTCCAATTTGTGCTGCTATGCCTGGATTATGCACGTGGCTAGCGCTTGAATACCACTTTGCCCATGGAGATCGTAGTCATCGTCTCAAAGGTGTTGGCATCCAGGATGGTTATGTCCGCGTCCATCCCGCGCTGAAGCCGCCCCTTGCGATTCCCCAGTCCAAGCTGGCCAGCTGGCGTTGACGATGCCATGGCAATCGCATCCGGCAGCGGAACACCGACGAGGCGAACCATGTTGCCAACTGCAATATCCATTGTCAGGGTGCTGCCTGCCAGTGATCCCGACTCCAACCTAGCCTGGCCCTCTTTTACGATCACCCGCTGATCTGCAAGGGTATAGTCGCCGTCGGGCAGTCCTGCAGCTCGCATGGAGTCGGTGATGAGGGTTATGCCTTCAGCCCCTTTCATCTTGACAACCAGGGAAGCTGCTATCGGATGGACATGGATGCCGTCCAGTATTAGCTCGCATACAAGCTTATCCATCATGAGCGTGGCCCCCACAAGCCCGGGCTCCCTGTGATGCAGACCGCTCATTCCGTTGTATGTGTGTGTGACATGCCTGACTCCCGCTGCCACGCCGCGCTCCATGTCGGAGTACGTAGCATCTGAATGCCCTGCCGAAACAAGTATTTCGCGCGAGGCCAGGGCGTGGACTATGTCGAGCGCTCCGGGAACTTCCGGGGCCACTGTCATGATCTTGATGTGGCTGTCTCCCGCATCCAGTATCTGCTCGAGGATTGACATGTCAGGAGCCATGATTCCCGTCTCGGGCTGTGCGCCTTTGCGATCGGAGTTGAGAAACGGGCCTTCGACGTTGATCCCGAGGATTTGCGCGCCCTCCGCGTGGCGCGAACCGGAGCGTTCCGCTTCTATTGCTTCTGCAGCTACTCTGCATGCGGTTTTCATCTTCTCCAGCGGGGACGACATTACCGTCGGAAGAAACCCGGTAGTGCCATGGGATGCCTCAAACTGGGACATCCGGCTGAGCGAATCCAGGCTGGAGTCCATGGCGTCGGCCCCTCCGCCTCCGTGCACGTGCAGATTGATGAATCCCGGGGCTATTATTCCCCCCTGGGCGTCTATAGTCTGATCCACGGCCTCTTGGCCAAGGGCAGAGGCTGATCCAACTTTCAATATGGAACCGCCCTCCACCAAGACAGCCCCCCTGGAAATGACGGCTGTAGGCGCGATCACAGAACCGCCGGTAATCAAGGTTCTCTGGTTCATTGCTCAAAGGTCCTCCTGCGTAAATTGGATGTGCTGAGTGCTTGCTACATGAGATCATCTAACCAACACACATTCTCCCCTTCCATGCTTTCTTCCTTCATTTCTGCGGACGCAGAATATCATCGGATATTGCCGCTCAGACTAGTCCCAGGGAAGCACTTGAAGGCTGTCTTCTCTCTTGATGCAGGCGGCCTGGATCAGCATGGGAACAGAGCTATCCATATTTGAGGATTGGAGTGAACGGGGCTTGAGTAAGCTGCGTGTGGGTGTCATAGGCACAGGCATGGCGTTTGAAAGGCTCCATTATCCGGCGTACTTGAAGCTTTCAGATGTTTACGAGATCGGCGCCGTGTGCGACCAGGATGAGAGCAAATTGGCCGACTGGGGTCAAAGGCTGGGATTGAGCGGCGAAAACCTCTACACCGACTGGCGCAAGATGGTGGGCAAGGACGATCTTGATGTTATCGACATTATGGTCCCCATTGAGCTGAACTACGCCATCACAGAAGGCGTGGCTCGGGAGTTGGCGGGCAAGCGGAAGGGGATTATCTGCGAGAAGCCCCTGGCAGGGACGTTTCGAGAAGCGCTTTCAGCGAGGGAGCTGGCGCAAAGGTACAGTGTGATGATCATGATTGCGGAGAACTACAGGTATAGCGAGGAAATGAACATCATTCGGGATCTAGTTACAAGCAGGCGAGTGGGGGACCCGATGTACTTCATCTACAACCGGACTGTGGATTTTCCCTCTGACGTTTGGAAGGACGATTTCGCCGCAAGAGAGTGGCGTCAGTACCCCCAGTTTCCCGGAGGCGCCATCGCCGACATGGCAGTGCATGACATAGCCGGCATGAGGCATGTTTTCGGCGCGATCGATCGATTGCACGCTTTTGGCAGACCCCAGGAGGCGGAGTTCTCCCCCTATAGCGTGGTAGCGGTTAACTTGCTCTTCAAGAGCGGTCTTGTAGGCCAGTTCAGCTTCTTCTGTGCAGGCAAAGAGATGCAGCGCCCTCTTGTAGGCTTTCGGATTTTCGGTACAGAAGGCATGATCTATCTGGAGGAGCGAAACGTGGGTGTGATAAACGTCGCATACAACGACAGACGCTCGGAGCAGATACCATACGACTCCCAGAAGGGCTACTACAACGAGCTGCTCAATCTGGCCAATGCCCTCACTGGAAAGGAACCGGTGAGCGTGCCCCCGGAAATGGAGTACGGGGATCTGAAGATGGTTAGAGACATACTCAAGTCTGTTCAGGAGCAGAAGATCGTTACCGTGGATAAGACTGCTGATTACGTTCCTGACTACACTCAACCAGGGCAGGAGAGGCCGTGGCTTCAGTAGACTGGTCTTCCGATGTGTCACATGGACCGGGGGCGAACAGGCTGGAGGCTCAGAACCAGTATGGTCTTTGCGAAAGACGGAGCTTCCAGGGCCTCCATGTGATACCTAGCGCGGGCGGGCCGGGCTGGTGCCCGGCTTCTTGGTCTGATGTGCAATGCGGGTCAGAGATAACAGCATTTGCGCTTGTGGCTGCGAGATAGAGGCGCTCACATCTCGCTTTTCTTGCGCTAGCTCGGATTGGATTTTTGAACCTTTGACACAAGAGGCTCCAACTCCGAGCGCAGGATCCGCCACACGCGTCCCCTCTTAATTCCATGCAGCTGACCATCTCTCATCATCTGCTGTATAGTTGTAGTTGAGACAGAAAGCACTTCCGCAGCTTTGTCTATCGTTACCGTCCTGGGTTTAGTAGAAACGGCTTTCCATCGTTTGTCCGTCATGATGACACCTCCATTACTTATGATAACACAAAACTGCCTAATGGGGGTTGTGGCCATAGAAAATGGGAGCAAGATGCAGGCGATTTCCCAACCCTGCAACCTCGGCTCCCATTTCATACCCGATAGAAAGGAGTTTGAAGTATCATGTTCAAGGCCAGGCATCTGCCAACCGCGCTTTTGATTTTGATCTTTGCCATGTCGATCTTCGTTTACAGGGTCTTACCGGATAGAGTTCCTATGCATATGAACTGGAAGGGCGAGATTGACAGGTACGGGCCAAAAGGGGAGGGAGCCTTCTTCTTTCCCGTTGTAATACTAGTTGTGCATTTGGTAATGTCGTTGGTCCTCAGGGCCTATGTCAAAACTGTTGATGCCGAGGCCAGGGATGCCGTCATGGACAGGCTGGGCATCTTCAAGAGCCTCATGATCCTGCTCTTTGCAGCTATGTATGCTGATTTCGTTTTGGTCGCCATGGGCAAACCGTCGAGCCTCTACAAGATGCTGAGTGTGCCTGTTGCATTGCTCTTCTACTACACGGGCGTAATCATGAAAGATGCGACCCCAAACGCCGTACTCGGGGTGAGGACAAAGTGGACGATGGCTGATGATAGGGTGTGGGCCGAAACCCACTGGTTGGCGTCAACAGTCTATCGAGTGAGCGCCCTATTCCCCTTGCTCACGCTCGTATGGCCGCGCTTTTTCTGGGCATGGCTTGCAGTCCCTGTTGTTGTGGCTCCCATCGTGATGGTCGTAGCATCAAAGCGTTACCATGAGGAGCTGGTGGGCAGAGGATGAACGAACCGGGCGGAAATTCGTATGATCAGGAGGCAGTACTGTGAGACGAAGAAATATGGCTGTAGCAATTCTGGCTCTTGTTGCTCTGGCTGTTGCGACAAGAGTTCTGGCTGACGGCACTATAAGGCTGATAATAGACGGGCGGCCCCTTAAGCCTGATATTGCTATCAGGATCGAAGACGGTAGAGTAGTGGCGCCGGTGCGCCATGTTGCAGAGGCCCTCGGCGCTAAGGTTGAGTGGGATGCGCAGAACCGCGCTGTGAGTATTCACAGCCATCGGCCTTCACTGGCCGAGCAGCGGATCGGGCTCCTGGAGGAAGCGTTGTCGCCCGCGACTCCCAGGGACGCGGTGGAAAAATGGGCGAAAGGCGTCATGGCTCGCAATGGGGCGCTTCAGTATGCGGTGCTGTCTCCGGAACTTAGAGAGGCCAATCTGTCATTGTATGAGGGTGCCAGGTGGGTTTCCGGAACATCAAGCCCCTGGGTCGAGTCTTTTGAAATTGTGGGTGAACGCGAGGTCCCCGGGGAGGCATGGGAATACGAGGTGGTGTTTGACACCGCCACATCTACAGGGCCTGCAGGCGCGAGCGTGGCGAGAGTGTCAGTCAGGAGGGCGGAGAACGGGCCTCGGCTTTCCCGCCGGCTCTCTGATGAGAGGTGGCATGTGGTGGAGATTGCCGTAGGACCGGGGATTGACCATCAGTTGAGGGGAGTGGCCAAGAACTTGATGGAGGCGAAGTACGGCCTTCATTACCGACTACTTGAGATAGATGTCTCGCTGATTTCAAGGACCATATGCGATTCGCAAGTATCAGCAGAGCTACTGGCCTCGGTAGTCACTGTTCCGGATTGCGATACCCCATCCGACTGGCCTCCGCAGAAGGGAAGGATAATGTTCCTCGAGGAGCATAGAGAAGCGCTTTCCGAAGGTCAAATACGGGCCGCTGAGATGGAAATAGAATTCTGGAACAGGGAAATGCAGATGTACATCGACGAGCCATCCGAGGCCAATGAGATTCTCAAGATAATGGTGGGGCTCGATGGGTGCGGTGGCCTCGACGAGGAGACGATGAAGCTGTACTACCAGGATCCTATGGGCAAGTATGTTCCTGTTAGCATAGAAGACTGGCTTGACCTTGGCAGCACCGAGGAGCTTGTGGAACGGGGATATGAGCTAATGCGCCGCCTGGTTGCGGGGGAGGATTAGGAGTCGAGGGCGTTCTGCGACTCGCAACGTGTCATGGCATGGCTTAGGGCGGCCTCCCACTGATAGCAAAGACGGGCGAGGGAACAGCGATTCGGTCGCCCTTGCCGCCCCTGTGGAATCTATGGAAACAACATTATTCCTCAAACGGCGCAGGTTCGCTTGTCGCCCTGGCTGGGCTATGCTAATCTGTTCTGCGGGAGGGACTGCATCTTGATGATCCACGCGACCTGGCTCCCGTCGTTTTCACATACGCCGAGCAAGATTCCGACTCTGGCATCCATCTCCGACACATGCGCTGCCGGAGGGGTTTTATTCATTTGGGCAGAATCCCCCGAGCGCTACGGGTGCAAAGCGCGCGGACGCAAGGGGGTCTACAAGCGACATCCGTTCCAAGCAACCCGTGCAGAACTGGCTGAAGCGCAATCAATTCTGAGAGCGGCCGCAACCCCATCGAATGGCCCCTCAGAAAGGAGCGAATGGCCATCGTCCACTCCGCCGGAGTTTCGCCGCGTCCTTCTGCTGCTTCCGTCTGTTTGTGGCTATCCCCAACCATCGCCCGGCCTCGGCTGCCAGGCAACGGACTTGCAGGGAGCAGACCCCGTAGGCGAAAGAGCCCCCCTGGCCATGGACCTATTCCAAGCAAACGGGGTCGCTATTGCAGCCCCGGACGCCATCAGGATCTTCTCTGCATTGCCTGACGGTGCCAGGATCCTCTCATCCGGCCTTCAGAGGCAGCAAGACGAAAGCCGCATTATGCTTGGGGCCGATGTCCGATACTGGTCTAAAGCCTCCAAGCTCGTCCTGGAGTTTGTGGCAGAGCAACGCTTTCTCCCAAGCATCTGCCAGGAAGTGGCCGCCGGCGCGTCGGCGCGCAAGGGGTCCCCTTCCTTCAGGGGAGTGTGGCGCCCTGTGCCAGGTGAAGAGACGGACGTCCCTCGCATCAACGCGCTCGCTCAGGCCATGCCGGGCATCTCGAGGGCGGTTTTACCTTATGCCAAAGTCCGAGCTGGAGGCGAAGGGATAACCCTCGAGCAGGCACTGGATGTGGTTCCGTCCAGGGAGGATCTACTTCAAAGTTTCATATGCACAGCGATGGACGAGACTATCCGGTCCATGCTCGAAAGCGAACGGAGCGAGATCATCTCCCGACCGCAGACCCCGGACGAAGGCGGCGAGGAGGCAGTGCGCAGGTTGGCCATGGAACTTCTGGGAGTCATGTCCCCTGCCCACTCGTGGATTGCAAACCTGGCGAGAGAGGACTCGCGCATTAGAGGAGAAGAGTCTGATGTCCGCTCCCTGTCCGGGTTTGTGCAGGCATGGGCAGCCCAAGCAGAAACGCCTCGCCCACAAAGCGGGTTTCGGACGTGCTTCAAGCTGGAGGCGCCGGAAGATCCGGAAGATGTTTGGACCCTGAAATACCTGTTACAGGCTGTGGACGACCCGTCTGTGCTCGTCCCCGCAGAGAAGGTATGGGAGGAAAGCAGGGGCGTCCTGCGGTTTTTGGGAAGGCGATTTGAAAATCCCCAGGAAAGGCTCCTCGCCGATCTGGCGCGTGTGGCCTCATTCATCCCACAGGTGGAAGAAAGCCTGAAGGACCCATGCCCCGAGTCATGCCAACTATCCTCGGCAGAGGCATACTCCTTCCTGCGCGATCTCTGTCCTCTCCTGCAAGAGGGCGGCTATGGAGCGCTCGTGCCGCTATGGTGGGACCGAACCCGAGGCAACGCGGCCAGAGTCGGCGTAGTGTTAAAGGTAGACGGCCGGTCAGAGTCGAATCGCAAAGTCGCCGACCGGGGCCTGGGTCCCGCCCGCCTAACCGCCTCCAGCCTGGTGGATTACGACTGGCAGGTGGCCATCGGGGATCAGGTAATGAGCGCGGAGGAATTCGACAGGCTTGCCGCCTTAAAAGTCCCGCTTGTAAAGGCGAGAGGCGAGTGGGTTGTTATCCGTCCTGAGGACGTTGAGGCCGCAATAAGGTTCTGGAACAGCGCAAGGCGACGACGGCAAATGAGTGTTCAAGAGGTGCTCTCTCTGTCGCTGGGCATGGGTGATGAGGTACAGGCTCAGACTGGGCTCCCTGTCACAGCCATCGAGGCGGACGGCTGGATAGGCGAACTTCTTGACCGACTCGATTCCGGCGAGAAGGTATCAGAGCTTCCGCAGCCTGAAGCGTTCGTAGGGAAGCTCCGCCCGTATCAGATCAGGGGTTACTCGTGGTTGGCCTTTCTCAAGCAGTGGGGATTGGGCGCCTGTCTTGCCGATGACATGGGTCTCGGAAAGACCATTCAGATAATCGCCCTGCTCCTTTCTGAAAAGGAATCGGGCAAATGCGCCGGGCCGACGCTGCTCGTCTGTCCCACATCAGTCGCAGGCAACTGGAAGCGGGAACTGGCCAAGTTTGCCTCTTCGTTAAGTGTGACGCTCCACCACGGATCGGCCAGGCTATCAGGGGACGAGTTCGTCAGAGAGGCCGGGCAACGCGACGTGGTCATCACCACATATGCACTCCTGCCCCGCGACGAGGATACGCTCTCCTTGATCCACTGGAATTCGATAGTCCTAGATGAAGCGCAGAACATAAAGAATCATGGGACAAAACAGGCTCAGAGCGCGCGCAGACTGGGCGCGGATTTCAGGGTGGCCTTGACCGGGACCCCTGTTGAAAATCGGCTTTCGGAACTGTGGTCGATAATGGATTTCCTCAACCCCGGTTACCTGGGCTCAGCCGCGGGTTTCAGGCAGCGCTTCGCGACGCCGATAGAGCGCTACGGCGATTCTGCAGCATCCGCCCGGCTTCGCAAGCTGACTGCTCCCTTCATCCTGCGGCGGGTGAAGACTGACCCCCTGATAATCCGTGACCTGCCAGAAAAGCATGAGACTAAGGTCTATTGCACTCTCACAAAGGAACAGGCAACTCTGTATGAGGCTGTAGTCCGCAACATGCTCGCCGCAATCGAAGAGGCTTCAGGCATGGAGCGGAGAGGGGCCATCCTTGCAGCGTTGCTCAAGCTGAAACAGGTCTGCAACCATCCAGCTCAATTCCTGCACGACAACAGCCCGCTTAAGGGGCGATCAGGAAAGCTCTCGCGCCTTGTGGAGATGCTCGATGAGATAGTGGGAGAAGGAGACAGGGCCCTCATCTTCACGCAATTTGCCGAGATGGGAACGCTTCTCAGAAACTACCTTTCCAAAGTATTTCGAGAAGAAGTACTGTTCCTACATGGAGGCGTGCCCCAGAAGGATAGGGATAGGATGATCGAGCGGTTCCAGAACGATTCCAACGGGCCGCCCCTCTTCATACTCTCACTCAAGGCCGGAGGCCTGGGGCTTAACCTCACGCGGGCAAGCTATGTATTCCATTTTGACCGTTGGTGGAACCCGGCAGTGGAGGACCAGGCCACAGACAGGGCCTTTCGCATAGGCCAGAAGAAGAATGTCAATGTCTATAAGTTCATGTGCGCGGGCACCGTTGAAGAACGGATTGACCAGATGATAGATGAGAAGAGAGCGTTGGCCGACAGCATAATCGGAACTGGAGAAGAGTGGATTACGGAAATGTCCACTGACGAATTGCGCGACATATTCACTCTGAGAGAAGAGAGCGTCATCGACGACGACTAAAGTCAGGAGCTTGGCGATGGCCCGAGCGGCAAATGGGAGGCTACTGGAGCATGGCGCGGAAGAATGAATTCGGCGGCAGCTGGTGGGCGAAAGAGTGGATCTCGGCTTTGGAGAACTTCGGCTGGACAAGCCGATTGCAAAGAGGCAGGTCATACGCGAGGGCCGGCAATGTTCTCTCCATAGACATCGGCCCCGGATCAGCAGAGGCCAGGGTGCAGGGTTCCCGCCGGCGGCCATACAAAGTGCAAATCAGAATGAAGCCCCTGAGCGAACCGGATTGGGACCGTGTAACCACCGCAATGGCAGGGCGCGCGGCGTTTGCCGCCAGCCTCTTGGCCGGCGAAATGCCTGAGAACATCGAAGACGCTTTTGCGCAGTGCGATGCTCCGCTCTTCCCCGCTTCAGAGGAAGACCTGGCAACATCATGCACCTGCCCTGATTGGGCCAACCCGTGCAAGCATATTGCGGCCGTCTATTACATCCTCGCCCAGGAGTTCGACCGCGACCCTTTCCTCCTCTTCCTGCTGAGAGGAAAGAGCAAGGAAGATCTGCTTACTTCGTTGAGGCACAAACGCTCTCAAGCAGTATGCCGCGAAACCCCCGGTTCTGTAATCAGGGATGTCTCTGCGCTGGAGGACACAGGCTGCGGCATGGATGCCGAGTCCACGCTCGCCGCCGAGCTCTGCCCGTCGCCCGAGCAATTCTGGAACGGCGACATCGAAGGTTTGAATCGAGTGGCTATCTCGATTGCGCCGCCCCGCATCGACGCCGCCGCGGTGAAGCGTCTCGGAGCGCCCCCGCTGTGGAACAATCATCGCACCCGGTCAAGCCAGGAATTCATCAGAATCATGGACCGTTACTGCAAGGCAGTGACGAGGCGGGCTATGGTATGGGCTTACGGTGATGATACACAGGATGCGCCCGGCGATAACAGCGGATTTAGCTGTGATCCGAACGGCGTCAACGGCGCAACCCACAAGAAATCCATGTAGCGCTGATCATTGATGCATCCCATTTCAAGCTCGCGCCGTCACTTCCGTCACGCATGTGCGGGCCCGCATCGCCCGCCGGATATCCGCTGACCGCTGGCTGCTTTGTGCAAGCTTCGATATGTTTCTGCGCGATTCTCGAGTCTGCATTACCTGCAGTTCAAGCCTTGGCTGCCGCTCTATCAGGGAAAGATGCTCTGTGCAAGTTGTCCGGGTAGGTCTCAAAAAGTGCTTGGGAATTCCCTGGCAGCTGAGGTTCGAGTGTCGGGATGGCAAAGATTCGGCAGGCACGCAAGGCAGCCTGGGAACTTAGCTTTAGTCGGAGACCCGGAAGAGATTGTGTGGTGATGGCAAAGACTTGCTGCGGGCGTGGGGATGGGCAGGGTCTGTTGGCGAGCCTGGCTAAATTTTAGTCACATTGCGATCGCAAACGACTAATTTTTGAACAGTGATGGTCTAAAAAGTAGACACTTTCCCGAGCGTCGATCCAATATACGTGGTTATACGTTTCCGTATACCCATTTAATGCAGATTGTTGGCTCAAAATACCATTGTTTGCCTTATTATCCCTGCACAATATTACCTCTCGGCCTCAAATGTATAATTTTTAGACGGGTCCCGTCCAAAAGCTATACCCCCGCACCCGACAAGTGACTCATTTTTAGACATATCCCACGAACGCAAGCCGGCGGATACTCTCCTGCGGCCATTTCGAATGCATAAACCGGCCCCATTCGTGTAAGGACAACCCGAACGCGGACCATGGGGCTCGCCCGAATCGTCTCCTTGAAAAACCATACGCGCGCAGGCAAGAGAGGAGTTGGTGTCGATGCCAAGACTCGGCCTTGGCTTTGGCTTTGGCTTTGGCTTTGCCCGGGGGTCTGTAAATTCTTGCTCAAATGGTGTTTTGCCTGCTCGATGTTATGTGCCAAGATCAAGTCATGCTGATTGGCTATCCTCCGGAGCCTTTGATCCCCTTCCAGAGCCGTATGACTTCCCTCCCGGGCATGGCTGTCAGCTCGTGCAGGTCAATCCCTTCGGCCATGAGGTCTCTGACCATGGTTGTGCCGACGTAGTATCCGACGTTGCCAGGCATCCCGTGGGAGTCGACCTGAGTGCCCATGTACAGGTACTTCATCATCAGCTCCTGGCAGGCAGGGGAGTCTGCATGTCCAAGAACGTCTTCAGTTATCGTATGACGATGGCTGTTGCAGGTAGATGAAGGGAATAGGTGAAGGTGGAGCAGAGCCATAAACCTGGCCGGACCCCACCTTCACAAGAGGAGTATAGTTGCCATGCCGACACAATAAACCCCTACTCATCCACCTCCAGCGCCTCATAGAGCACTCGTCCCGTTGCGTTTGCCGGAGGCCTGAGGCCCATAAGCCTCGACATGGTTGGCGCTGCATCGATGATCTCGACGGGTGAATCGATTACCACTCCATGCTTTACGCCTGCTCCGCTCACGAGCATGAACACATGCCTGGAAGAGTCTTCGGCTGAGTCATGCTGTCCGCCAAGGCCGAGGAGCTTCCCGGAAGTGTGGAAATGGTTGGGCGGTTCGGGCCAGATGAGAAGCGACCCAAGCGAAGGATGGGCTCCGGCTTCCCTCAGTTCGTCCTGGGTGAAGTGCCCGCCAACGTACGGCTGTGAGGCTACCGCACTTACAACCTTGTCATACTGGGCCTTCGTAATTTCGTTTCTGAAGTAGAATTGTACAGAAAGGCCGGCGCTGACCAGCACTACATCAGTATCCTTTCTGGCCCGGCCGCCTTTGCCCAGAAACTCGCACTTGTACCCGAGGGCTTCTACGGTCTTTATCAAGTCTTGGAGGCTCGACGGTCCCCAGTAGGGCGTCATGCCGTGGTCGGCTGTGAGGATAATCGCAGTCTCCTCGAAGATCCCCAGAGCCTTGAGTGCGTCGATCAGCCTCCCCAGGCCTTCGTCCATCGACACCATTACCTTGGTCATTTTCGCCTTCCATGAATCGTAGTCCCTTGCCACAGAGAACCCGTAACCGGGAGAGTTATTGTGGCCCGCCGCATCCAGATCATCGGCGTAGATAGCCAGGAATCGCGGCATTTCGGCAGGGGTTATCATCTTCATGTTCATTCCGAATACAGGCTTGCAGTTGAGAATCTTCTCCGCTTCCACTACCCGCTTCAACCATCCAGCTCCCGGCTGTATGTAGAGGTGGTGCGGGTCGTCCGGATAGGTTCCCCGTCCCTGCAACATGAACTGCTGCACCGATGCGCACGGCAATCCGCTCTTCTCTACAACCTCGGCAATGGTTTCGGCATCGTTGTGGCGGCCCGTCTCTTTCACAAGATTTTCGGCCGGGTCATAATATCGGTAGGTATTGCCGTGCACGGCCGGCCAGGTGCCGGTAACGATGCTTGTTTGCATCGGGTTGGTGATGCCCGGCAGGCCGTTGCGGGCATTGGTGAAAAGCGCGCCCCGCGAAGCAAGATAATTGAGGTTTGGCGTGCCCGGTTCACCGGGTGCATTGGCCCACTCATAGTACCGATACGCGCAGGCGTCCCAGTTAATGTATACAACATACCTGGCCAGGGCCCGTTGCCCATCTCGATCGGCAGCGACAGGATTCCCGCTGCCTGCTGATGTAGTTGCTCCTAATGCAAATACCAGCGCAACGGCGACAATACTACATAACAACATGGCGATTCGTGACATCCCCTTCTTCATGCCATGTGGCGCTCAGCACCATCCCGCACCGCGTACGGGAAAGAGCGCCTTCCCTCCTTAGTTAATGGAATTGACTCTTTGTGAACTTGAGGCGATGGGCTGCCGCTTGGAGAACCCTCGCCGTACGGGAACGATTGCGGACCGGGTACACCCAGTTAGCCCACATTCCCAAAAGCGCGCTTCCAGTAGAACTTGTCGAATACGAGTCCTGCAAGGCCAAGAACAATGCCTATCTCGCCAAGCTGGGAAGCGACTAGCCGGACATTCTTGCGCGGAGTCAAGAACGTGCGCTCTTGCACTACCTTCTCGACCTGCTCCACAAAGGCGGGTTCCTGACCTATGTCTCCTCCAAGAACCACAAGCTCCGGATCGAGCAGGTTCATGAGGTTCAGGATTCCGATGGCAGCGCAATCAATTATGGGATCCTTCTCGTTGTACCGCCTGACTTCGTCGATGGCCGGGTAGGTGAGTGTTACCAGGCAACCTGTGTTTCCGCACGAACACTCTTTTCCGTGGATATCGACGGTCATGTGTCCCAATTCGCCTGCTTGCATTCTTGCGCCGACGTATGATCTGCCCCCCAGGATGAGGCCTGCTCCGAGGCCCCCCTTGCCCACCATCACATACACAAAATCGTCGGCGCTTCGGGCCAGGCCATACAAGCGCTCGCCCCACGCGGCGGCACGCACATCTCTGTCGACATAGACGGGCAAAGAAAACTCCTGTTCAAGGCGGTTGGCAAGGGGCAGCTCCTTCCATTTGAGCCGTGTTGACTTGATGACAGTGCCGGTGTTCGTGTCTACAATGCCGGGGATGGATACACCGATTCCTGCTGCAGGCGCGCCTGTTCGAGGCAGCCTTGCAAGGGTTTTGGCCACGATCTGAAAGACCTGATGGAAGGTGGCTTCGGGGCTTGAGAGGTCAACCTCTTCCTTGGCAGTCCAGATCGGTTTGCCAGCCAGATCCACAACGCCATAGAGGACTCTGGATACCTGAACGTCGACTACAGCAGCGCAGCTTGCAGATGCGTTGAGGTCAAGCAAGATCGGACGTCGCCCTCCGCTGCTTGCAGCCGTCCCCTTTGACTCGAGGACTATGCCCAGGTCAACAAGCTCTGCTACGATGCTGGATACCGTGGACGGGCTGAGCATTGTGAGCCTGGCGATGTCGGCACGGGAAAGCGCACCGTACTTTTCGATACAGTCTATTACCACCGCCCTATTCAACTTCTTTGCCAATGCAGAGTCGGCAGTCCGTTTGGGTTTCATACATGCTTACCTCTTCATATGTAGTTCTCAGGGATCATCTGCCCAGGGCGGCTACGTATCGTCGCAGGAGCTATGCTTGCGGCGGCCTGTTTGAATACATCAAGTAAATTCGCGACATAACAAAATGCCTTTGGACGAAATGCCTTTATCTAATCATATGGCAAGTTAAGTGACAATGCAACATGAAGATGGGGCGGAAACCAAACAGCCTCTCAACTGGACGCTTCCTGAGAAAGGGGAATTTATTGACTCCATTGAACCTGGGTGGTATATTAATAGTACATTGGAATGGCGGTGGCAATGGAGCTGGTATCAGTATGTTCGACTGTCGTAGAAACGCATCCGGCCCCAGGGTTTGGAACATTGCTTTCCCCATTCTTGTCAGGAAGGATAACCGGGGCAACGCTCCGGTTGTTCTACAGGCGCTTCTAGTGGCGCCACAGATCAAAAGGAGGGTGCAGTCATGTTCAAAAAGACACGAGCGATTGTCGTAATCGCCGCCGTAGCAGCTGTACTACTGATGATTAGCGCAGGTGCTTCGGCGTCGGCGGCCGACATCTTCGCCGGGTGGAGCGAACCCATGCTCTGGGAGCATTCCACTGGCGACACAGAGAGGATGCCGTATCTGGCAGGCAATACTATGTACTTCGCAAAGAATTACGACATCTACTCCTCAACTTTTGACGAGGCTACAGGGAAATGGTCGGAACCGGAGCCTGTTCCGGGCCCGATCAACACTGGGGCCAATGAAGTCTACCCGTGTGTTGTTGCAGGCGGAAAGGTTCTCTATTTCGCGCGTTATGACCCCATCAGCGACTATGACTTCTACCGTTCCGAGTGGGACGAGGAGAAGGGCGAATGGGGAGAGCCGGAAGTAATCATAGAGCTTAGCACCGACATCCAGGAGTGGGCAATAAACGTAAACGAAGATGAGACTGTAGCATACATAGTCTCCAAATTCCCCTATAACCCTGACACCGAGGTGGGCAAGCGCGACATATGGAAATCCGTCAAAGTGGATGGGGTATGGCAGGATCCCGTGAACCTGGGCGCTCCGATCAACAGCGAGAGCGACGAGTGGAGTGTATTCGTGGATCATGCTGGTCGCATCTGGCTTGACAGCAACCGCGAGGGCACGCTGGGCAACTACGACCTGTGGGTCGCAGAGGATGAGAACGCCACTCCGGTCAACCTTGGAGCGCCGATCAACACCGAAGTGGCAGAGCGCGAACCTACGATTAATGACAGGTTCTTCTTCTTCTCCGCGAACAAGAGAGAGGGAGGCGCCGGAGGCTGGGATCTCTGGTATATGGAGAAATCCCCAGAGCTGCTAGAGGCCGAACGGGCCGCCCTTGGCGGCAAGAAGGGTCCTGTCATAGCCGTCCTTGCCGGGCTAGGCGTTGTCGCTGCCATAGTTGCAATAGCGGTGATGCGCACACCTAAGTAGGCGACGTATTGAGACCATTCGAACTCGCATCTTCAGACTTCTGAACACACCGATCCAGACAGGAGCCTGTTGACATGTGGGATCACAGTACACAAACCAGGCTAATCATGGGATTGACTGGAAGCATCTAGTACGAAGCTGGAGGCGGGCACCATGTCCGCGACTTGCGGAGTCTGGAGGCCGACTCGGCCTGATACGGGCTTGAACTGCTAAGGAGGGTGCTGTGGTGCACACAGTAGCTGTTTGGGGAGCCGGCACTATGGGCCGGGTCCATATGGAACGGTACATGAGATCCGGCGAAGCTCAAATGAAGTATGTAGTAGATAAAGATCACAGCAGGGCTGCCCGTCTTGCAGCCGCCTGTGGCGCCATCGCCACGACTGATCCAGGCTCCGCTTTTCGCGATCAGGAAGTGGATGTTGTCGATGTCTGCCTTCCAACTTATCTGCATAGAGAAGCAGTGGAGCTTGCCGCAAGCCACGGAAAGCATGTTTTTTGCGAGAAGCCCATTGCACTTACAGTCGATGATGCCAATGCCATGATTGAAGCATGCAATTCCAATGGTGTAAAGCTCGGAATAGCCCATGTTGTTCGCTATTTCCCTGAATACGAAATGGCGCACGACATTATAGCCTCTGGCAGGCTGGGTCGCATAGGCGTGGTGCGGTTTTCCCGCTCTGGTCCTTTCCCCAAGGGGTGGAATGACTGGTACGCCGACCCTCAGCTCAGCAAGGGGCTTTTCTTAGACCTATCCATACACGATTTCGATTTCCTCAACTGGTGCTTTGGCCCTGTTGAGCGAGTATACGCACGCAAGATCTCAACTGAAAGGCCCATGGAGTACGGCCTCGCAATTGTACGCATGAAATCCGGCGTGATCGCCCATGTAGAAGGAAGCTGGGCACATCCCCGTCCTTTCTCCTACAGATTCGAGATATGCGGAAGTGAAGGGATGATGGAGTTCGACAGCGCGAAATCAAAGCCTGTCACTTTGTTTGCGATGCCTGAACCTGGTGCAGCTTCTGGAAATGGGCCGGGAGTGGCCGTCCCCGAGAGCCCGCTTGGCGAGAAGGATCCGTATCTCAGTGAGATTCGTGACTTCCTCGCCTACGTTCGTGGCGAGCGGGTCCCGCGCGTGCTCCCTGAAGATGCAATAAAGGCGCTCGAGGTTGGCCTTGCAGCAACCCGCTCGGCAGATGCCGGAGAGGTGGTGCAGGTCTCGTGAACGGTCATGCAGGTTCAGAGGAACGGGAAAATAGGCTTCGCATTGGCGTAATAAGCTTTGCTCACATGCATGCCCATAGCTATGCCCGCGCGGTGTGCGCATTGCCCGATGTGGTGCTTGTTGGAGTTGCCGATGATAATGAGAGCCGGGGCCGAAAGGCGGCCGGGCAACACGGCGTCGCCTACTTCAGCGATGCTCGGAAGCTGTTGGAATCGGGACTGGACGCTGTCATCGTCTGCTCTGAGAATGTGCGCCACAGGGATCACGTGATTGCATCGGCCGAGGCCGGCGTTGATGTTCTGTGCGAAAAACCCATCGCTACTACGGCTGCAGACGGTGTTGAGATGATCCAAGCGTGCAAAGCGGCAGGGGTCACGCTGGCCACGGCCTTTCCCGTCCGCCACGCTTCGCCGGTCGTAAGGGCTAAACAGCTGGTGGATGAGGGCAAGGT
>LSQX01376352.1_pt4 | contig 19716 bp, 18 predicted proteins | sample 654561 | NCBI WGS metagenome assembly LSQX01 (sample SAMN04489861, study PRJNA283612) | anaerobic digester metagenome | isolation source: 4 biogas reactors fed with cattle manure at either 37C or 55C with and... | place: Denmark: Kongens Lyngby | collected 2014
CTGGTCATCACCGTCAGGCCGGCCGCTTCCGCTTTTGACCATGACTTGCTGCCTTCATAGAGTCCAACGACGACATCAAATCCGCTATCCTTGAGATTCAGAGCATGTGCATGCCCCTGGCTGCCAAACCCGATAACGGCAATTTTTTTCCCGTCGAGTGCATGCGTACGACAATCACTTTCTTTGTAGATCTGTTTCATGTTTTTTCCTCCTCAATGTTATGACCGGAACTCTGTTCCAGAGACGTCAAGTTCATCACGCGCTGACCGCGCTCAATAGCGATCGGTCCGGTGCGCACCATTTCAAGAATTTCAAACGGCTCCAGAAGATGCTGAAGCGCATCGATCTTGTCTTCTTTACCGCTGAGCTCGATCGTCAGCGTGCTGGGTGAGACATCAATAATATGACCGCGGAAAATATCGACGATCTGGAGAACCTGCGTGCGCGTCGCCGCTTCGGCGTGAACCTTGATAAAAACAAGCTCGCGGGAAAAAGACTCTTCAGGCTGCAGCTGACGAACCATCAGTATGTCAGGCAGTTTGTGCAGCTGCCTGATAATCTGCCGGATTTGCTCGTTGTCGCTTTCGAGTGTGATCGTAATACGCGAAATAACAGGATCCTCTGTGATTCCGACGGCCAGGCTTTCGATATTATATCCGCGTCTTGCGAACAGACTGGTAACCCGGTTCAACACACCGGCGCGGTTTTCGACAAGAACGGCTAAACGTTGAAGCATGACAATTCCTCCTTATATCCGACTTTCACGTTATCACGTTTTGAACCGGTCAGCAACTGAATCCGGCAGGTTGTTTGAAATCGACTAGAAAAAATAATCAAAAGGGTCTGAACAATATGTCAGACCCCGTTCGATATGGGATTCCAGCTGGATTTACGCGCTTAGTCGGATGACTGATTTTTTAAAAGATCACGAATCTCCTGCAGCAGGACAATATCTTCAGGTGTTGGCGCAGGTTCCTCTGGCTTGTCTTCTTCTTTTTTCTTCATCTTATTAAGTCCCTTGATGATGAAAAAGATGACAAGCGCGACGATGATGAACGTTATGATCGCCTGGATCAGCAGACCATAGCCAATCGCAGCTTCCGGTTTGATGATGACCTCGTTCTCGACAACCGCTTCTGAAAGAACGATTTTCAGGTCGGCAAAATTGATGTCAGCAATCAAAAAACCGATAACCGGCATGATAATGTTGTTGACCAGACTGTTGACGATTGCAGTAAACGCACCGCCAATGACAACGGCAACGGCGAGATCAACGACACTCCCTCGCATAATGAATTTTTTAAATTCGGACAGCATTCAGATTCCTCCTTCTTCAGCACCTTGAACAGATACATCTATCGCTATTATATCGCTGGTGAAAGATAAAACCAGCCTTTCTGATAAATGTATACCCGATATAATCAATAATGGCGCTCTCGCTGATACAGTTGAGAACGCCATTAATAAAACACATGGAGATCAGCCTGACAGTCAGCAGAATTTTGTTACGCCTTCAGGCAGCTGATCGGGGTCATCACTGAGAATGATCATCACGTGCATGTTTTCTTTGGTCGCAAATAAATCCAGATCATTCAAAAACTGAGCCAGGTGATCTGGATTAGTATCGCCGGAAACTTTATAGATGCTGTCAATATACAGGTGGGTTATATCAAAGTCCTTAGCACAAATTCCAGCTATAAAACTAAGCAATTCATGATACCCATGGACCGGATAGTCACTGACTTCAACCAGTCTGATCTGGTACTTGACCAGCCGATCCAGCCTCCGCCCGGCTTCTATACACACGACATTACATGTGTCACACATTGCATGCTGATTGAGATCATCAACGAGTCGGGCGGTCTTCCCGCTTCCTTTTTTGCCAACAATTACCTTGATCATAGGCGTTCACCCCTCTGTTCTTATTGGTCGATTATCGACTTGATTCTATTGTAACGTAAAGCATGGATTAAAAGAAGTCTTGGCTCTACAAAATCAATGACAGAGCGACTAATTTTAGCCGCGGAATTTGTGGAATCAGTCAAAGACTGATTGATCCAATTCAGCAGAGGGCACGATCCTTGCATCCAATGGCCGCGCGTGCTATAATACCGACGGAACATCGGTCAACGCGGTAGCAAAGAGTGGGAACGCCCACTCTTTGTTGCTTATGTCAGTTTCAAATGAAAGGTTGTGTCTGATGTCAGGTCAGTCCAAACTGCTGGATCTGGTTCGAACGATCGCCGAAGCGCCTGTCGAGGCGTGCGGTCTTGAGCTGGTTGACGTGGAACTGGTTACCGAGAATAAAAAGAAGATATTGCGCCTGATTATCGATAAGCGCGGCGGTGTCACACTGGACGACTGCTCAGCAGTCAGTCGAATTGTTGACCCGCTCATTGATAGTCACAAAGAAATTCGGGGGCACGACTATTTTGAAGTGTCCTCACCGGGTCTTGACCGGCCGTTGAAGACAGAGCGCGACTATGCGCGGTATCAGGGCGAATGGGTTGATGTCAAACTCTATCAGGCACAAAATGGCCGGAAAACGTATCAAGGCCGGCTGGCACCCTGTTCAGAATCAGAAATCTGTCTGCTGATGGAAGACGGAACGAACTATACATTTAAACGCAGCCAAGTGGCAAAAATGAAACGAATGATCCATTGATGAGATCTTGGAAGGAGAATCTGGGGAATGAACGCTGAGTTGATAGAAGCCCTGAGATTATTGGAAAAAGAACGCGGAATCGAAGCGGAAGTCTTGTTCGAGGCGATTGAAGAAGCACTTGTTTCGGCCTATAAACGTGAATTTGAGGCGAAAACGACAGATAACATTCGTGCGGAAATTGACCGTGATACCGGAGAAATGAGAGTTTTTCTGACCAAAACTGTTGTCGAAACAGTTGAGGATGAAAACACGGAGATTCCGCTTGACGAAGCCAAGTCGCTGTCAGATGACTTTGAGTTGGGAGACATGATGGAGTTCGAGCTTCAACCGCAGGATTTTGGCAGACTCGCAGCCCAGACAGCAAAAAATGTAATCAACCAGAAGCTGTGCAGTGCGGAACGCGAACGAATTCAGAACGAGTTCAGCAGCCGTGTGGGTGAAATCGCGGCCGGTGTTGTACAGCGAAAAGACCGACGCGAAGTGATCGTGGATATCGGTCGTGCAGAAGCTGTTCTGCCATACAATGAACAGGTTCGAACGGATGGGTACAATTTTAATCAACGCCTTCGTTTTCTGATCCTGAAAGTGGATGAGAAGAAAGGCCGGCCGATTATCTATGTGTCACGAAGCCACCCCAATCTGGTCAGACGGCTTTTTGAGCAGGAAGTTCCCGAGATTGCATCCGGAATTGTAGAAATTGTCTCCATTTCCAGGGAAGCAGGATCACGAACCAAAATGGCGGTCGCATCGCGAGATGACAATGTTGATGCTGTCGGCTCATGCGTCGGACAGCGTGGCCTTCGTGTACAGGCCGTTATGGATGAACTGATGGGCGAGAAAATTGACATCATCGAATGGAGCCCGGATTTGACAGAATTTATCAGCAACAGCCTTAATCCGGCAAAAGTTGTACGCGTCGATGTCTTTGAAGAAGAGAAAGTTGCGCGTGTAATCGTACCGGATCATCAGCTTTCACTGGCGATCGGGCGGGAAGGTCAGAATGCAAGGCTGGCAGCGCGGTTGACCGGATGGAAAATTGACATCAAGAGCGAAGCCCAGTTCCGCGAAGCAGTTGAATCCGAACTGATGGCCCGTTTTTCCGAGGCAGCTGAGGCGACAGCCGATGCATTTGAATCGGAGGAAACAAATGATGAAGCGGATCTGCCGGCTGAATAGCTGCAGATACTCCGCTGACGGTCGATTGATGCATGTCAGATAAGAGGTGCAGATTATGGCAAAGAAAATACCGCAGCGAATGTGTGTCAGTTGCCGTACGATGAAACCAAAGAATAACCTGATCCGTGTAGTCGTTGATCAAAACGGTGAAATGAGTCTGGATCAGACAGGAAAAAAACCCGGCCGCGGTGCATATGTCTGCCGCAGCAGAAACTGCATTGAGGAAGCCATACGTGTTCATCGTCTGGCAAAAGGGCTAAAGATGGCAGTCAATCCAGAAGTGGTTGATCAGCTGTTCAAGGAAATGGAGGCATTGCCAAGTGAAGGCAAAGCAAACACAATTGAATCATAAATCACTGGAACGTCCTGATGTGGATGTTACAGAGGCGATATACAGACTGCTCGGACTTGCCAAGCGCGCTGGCCGAACGATATGCGGAACAGAAGCCGTACATAAGGCTTTGAGACAAAGCCAGGCTCATCTGGTGATCGTAGCAGAAGATGCTGCCGACCGGACAAACCGGCAAATGAAAGAAAAGACAACAGGCTATCAGGTGCCAATGGCTGTTTTTGGGCAAAAGCAGGAGATCGGCCATTGGACCGGATCAACAAACCATGCCGTTGTAGCCATACTTGACACACATTTTGCCGGGCGGTTAATGGATCTGATTCGAGAGGCGAGAGCCTGCTGATGGCAGATCCTTCAATTCGAAGCTGGTGGATTGAAACTTAAGTGGAGGAACAAGATAAGATTATGGTGAAAAGAGAAGAACCCGGGTCTGGATTAAGAGCTGGCTTCGTACGCGAAGAGGGTGTTATCAAGAAGCCCGTCAAACAGGAAAAGCCTGAGCCGAAGCCTGATGAGCCCGAAAAAATAGCGCAGGTGCCTGATAAGAGCCCTGAAAAAGAACCTGAAGAAATCAAAGGGCCGACCTTGACCATGCAGGGTGTATCCGGCAAGAAGATTACAGGTGTCGTTAAGGTTGTAAAAAAAGCTGCCAAGCCGGTCAAACCTGTCGAAGAAGAAAAATCTGAAGGCGATGTTCATAAGGCTGATCTTGAAACAGCTAAAAAGGAAAGCGTTCAGGTTGATGTTCAGGCAGCATCCGCTGCTGCTGAACAGGCAGGCACCGCAGCTACTCCCAGGGAACCGGTCGAAAGTCCGACAGCACCGCGTACTGAAGGTAATCAGAAGCCGGCTGAAAGAGTTGAGGGTGTTCAGGGAAAAATGGCAGGCGAAACTGCACGGACTGACGTCAAGAAACATGTCGGTCGCATTCAGACACCGGATGGTAAGGTGACGAATGTGCGTCCGCCGCGCGGTCCTCAAAGCGGCAACTACCTGAGACCTGAATCCAGACCCGCCGCAGCACAACAGCAACAACAACAACGTCGCCCGCAAGTTGAACAGCGCCCGGAGGCACCGCGGGGTCGGGTATCTATACCAAGTGTCCCTGATGATATCATTGAAAAGAACAGCGACACACGCACCAACTTTGCAGCCCGGGATGCGTTTGAAAAGGGCAGCAAACACGGAGATAGACACGACAATAAATCAACATCACCGAAACCGGCCGGCGTTGTTAAAGATAAGCACAGAACTTTGAAAAAACAAGCACAGGCTTTGTCAGGAAAACCGGTTCAGGAAGCTTTGTCAGATGAGATGATTCTGGATACGTTGTACAAAGATCCTGTAAAACGTGGCCGTTCGCGCCGTAGTCGCGGATCAAAGAGAAATCAGCAGTCGAACACACAGGCTGTTCGCGCAGTCCTGACACACGTCAAGTTGCCCGAATCGCTGACTGTCAAGGAATTTGCAGAGGCGATCAAGAAAACAGCAGCGGATGTCATTAAGAAACTGATGAACCTTGGTGTGATGGCTACGGTCAATCAGGAAATTGATTTCGACACAGCAACGCTGATTGCCGAGGAATTTAATATTACGACCGAGAAACTCGTCGAAGTTACAGAGGAAGATATCCTTTTCGATGATTCGGAAGATGACGATAAGGATCTGCAGACACGTCCGCCGGTTGTTGTTGTCATGGGGCATGTTGACCATGGCAAGACGTCGATTCTGGATCGGATTCGTTCGTCTTCAATTGCCACTGGAGAGGTAGGCGGAATCACGCAGCACATTGGTGCTTATACGGTACCTGTCAATGACAAGCAAATAACCTTTCTGGACACACCTGGCCATGAGGCTTTTACAACCATGCGCGCCAGAGGTGCACAGGTGACGGATATCGCCATTCTTGTTGTCGCAGCAGACGACGGTGTTATGCCGCAGACGATTGAAGCAATTAATCATGCGCAGGCAGCCAAGACACAGATTATAGTCGCGATCAATAAAATCGATCTGCCTGGTGCCAATCTGGATCGCGTCAAGCAAGAGCTGTCGAGCAAAAACCTGATCCCGGAGGAGTGGGGCGGATCGACTGTTATGGTTCCCGTTTCAGCTAAGACCGGTGAAGGTATGGATGAGCTTCTTGAAATGGTTCTCCTGACGGCAGATCTTCTCGATTTGAAGTCCAACCCGGACAAACAGGCCAAGGGAACGATCATTGAAGCGAAACTGGATAAGAATCGCGGACCTGTTGCAACACTCTTGGTTCAGCGCGGCACACTTCAGAATGGCGACACGCTGGTTACCGGATCAATTATTGGTCGTGTTCGGGCTATGACGGATGATCTGGGTAAACCGGTACATAAAGCCGGTCCCTCAATCCCGGTCGAAGTCCTCGGGTTACCGGAAGTACCTGAAGCCGGCGAACTTTTCTATGCGGTTACAGATGAAAAGGTTGCACGTACGCTGGTTGATAAACGACGCGTTCAACAGCGTGAAGACAGTCTCCGTTCAAGTTCGCGCATGTCACTTGAATCTTTGTTCAGCCAGATGGAAGCCGGCGAAGTCAAGGATTTGAATATCATCGTCAAGGCCGATCTTCAGGGCAGCGTCGAAGCTGTCAGACAGTCGCTGGAAAAATTGTCGGGTGAAGAAGTGCGTGTCAATGTTATCCACGGCGCAGTTGGTGCGATCACTGAATCAGATGTACGCCTGGCAGAAGTGTCAAATGCCATTGTGATTGGCTTCAATGTCCGTCCTGCTGTCAATGTATCCGAGCTGGCTGATGAAGTCGGTGTCGACTTGCGAATGTACCGGATTATCTATCAGGCGATTGAAGACATCGAAGCCGCCATGAAAGGCATGCTGACACCGCAATACAAAGAAGCGGTTCTGGGCCATGCCGAAGTCAGACAGGTCTTTAAAGTTAGCGGCGTCGGAACCGTTGCCGGCTGTTATGTCAGGGATGGAAAGATCCTCAGATCCAGTGATGTTCGACTGGTTCGCGACGGCATTGTCATTCATGAAGGAAAACTCACATCTCTGAAACGCTTTAAAGATGATGTTCGAGAAGTCGCCGCCGGCTACGAGTGTGGTATCGGTCTAGAGCGGTTCAATGACATCAAGGAGAATGACATCATCGAGGCTTATGCCATGGAGGAAATTGAAGGGAGCTGATTTTCGTGCAGCGATCAGAACGTGTAGGCGATGAAATCAGACGTGTGCTCGCCGATTTGATTCAACATGAAATCAAAGATCCGCGCCTGCCGCCGATGGTATCAGTTATATCAGTTGAAGCATCGCGTGATTTGTCCCATGCGAAAGTATATATCAGTATTCTTGGCGATGAGAAAGACAAAGAAAACGGGATTCTGGCGCTCAGAAGTGCTGCGGGTTATTTACGCCGCGAAGTGGCGTCCCGTATTCGCTTGCGTGTTGCTCCGGAACTTCATTTGATTTTTGATGATTCCATTGAACGCGGCATTCGCCTGACTAAGCTGATTGATGATGTTATGCAATGATTTCACAGACGATACAGCAACGTTTGGAGAAATTGGCTGAACGCCTGGAACGCTGCCGTCAATCAGGTCAGGCAGTCTGTTTGATGCCGCACGAAAATATTGATGGTGATGCAATCGGTTCCTGCCTGGCGCTGTTGCTGGCACTGGAACAGCTGAACATCAAGGTGTTCCTGCCGCTTGATGAGCCGGTGCCGTCCAGACTGGATTTTCTGCCGGCTTGTGACCGGATAATGCCCGTTCAGCAGATCGGAAGAGACGGAAACGTGCCGGAGGACAGTCTGGCACTGTTGATTGATTGTTCTGAATGCCAGCGAACCGGGAAACGGTCAGAACTCTGCGAACGATTCAGCGAACACTGGGTCATTGATCATCACATAACCGATCGTCTTGTGAGTGAGCAGGAGATTATCGATACGCATGCAGCTGCCAGTGCTGAGATCGTATTTGAACTGATTCGCATCCTCGAAGCAAAATATAAACAGACACTGATCAGCCATGACGGTGCTGTTCTGCTGATGACCGCATTGATATCTGATACGGGCGGTTTTGTTTTTTCCAATACATCCTCGAGAAGTTTTTATATGGCTGCTGAGTTGATGGATCATTCGATACAACTGCATGATATCACCTATCGGCTGTTCAGACAGTCGACCCGGGCACGGATACGACTGATGGGCATGATCTTTTCCGATGCCCGCTTCTTTCTGGATAATCGGGTTGTAGTCGGTGTCGTTCCTGCGCATGTGATGGAACAGCTTCAGGCGACAGATGATGATCTCGACGGGATTATCAATCAGCTTAGAAATGTATCGGGTGTCGATATGGCTCTTGTTTTTCGTGAACAGCCGGATTGCACCATCCGAGTCAATATCCGGAGCAGCGCTGCTGTCGATGCGTCATTGTTGGCACGTTCTTTTGGCGGCGGAGGTCATCCGCGGGCAGCGGGTATGACCCTCACAGGTCAGTCGTTATCTCAAGCAGAAATAATTGTTTTGGAAAAGGCAGGTGAGCAGCTGTCACAGTGAGTGAGAGGCAACTGCTATCAGGCGGGATACTTCTGATTGACAAGCCGGAGGGCTGGACATCGTTTGATGTCGTTTCCAAGATGCGCCGGCTGCTGGCAATCCGAAAAATCGGACACATCGGAACGCTGGATCCCTTTGCTGTCGGATTATTGCCTGTCTGTGTCGGACGAGCCACCCGGATGGTTCGATTTATGGATTACTATGACAAAATATACCGGGTTACCGTTGTGTTCGGCCGTTCTACCGATACACTTGATCTCACAGGAACGACAGTCAGTCAACATCAGCTGACTGCTGATGAACGTGATCAGCTGATCAAAACTGATTATCAGTTGCTGCGGGATGCAGTTAGTTCACTAACCAAAATGACGGTTCAAACACCGCCGCTCTATTCTGCTGTTAAAATTAACGGTCGCCGCTCTTATGAATACGCGCGCTCCGGCCAGACGGTTGAAAGACCTGAGCGGTCGATCCGGGTTTATCGGGCAGACGTTGATTCCATCACATTGAATGACTCACTGAAAACGACACTGACCATTCATTGCAGCAAGGGTACCTATATACGGAGCCTTTGCGAGTCGCTGGGCGAAATGCTAGGTTGGGGTGCTTTCGCAGAGTCTTTGCAGAGAATTGCCTGTGGACCCTATCGCCTTGATCATGCTATCACGCTGGATGAGCTGGGCAGTATGCTCAAGGGATTCGATACCGCTGAAGCGCGATTGAAAGCGCTGCAGAATGAAAATCATCTTCTCCCCATCGAAACCGCTCTGACAGATTGTCCGGCTTTTTCTTTGTCAGAGACTGAGGCGCTTGGACTGGTTCACGGTCAGCCTGTTTTTGTGCAGACTGAATATGACGGAGAAAGAATTGGATTTTACTATAAGCAACAGCTGATCGCTGTTGGCAGATTTGAAAAAGAAAGCCCTGGTCTGGGGCGTATTCGGACGGAAAGGGTGTTGATCGATCATGCAGATTTATACCGGTAAAACACCACTGATATCTAAGCAGCCACGCGGCATCGCCCTGGGATTTTTCGATGGCCTGCATAGAGGACATGTCGATTTAATCAGAACACTTGTGCACGCATGCAGCCAACTGGGAATACCCGCTGCTGCTCTGACATTTTCGGAGCATCCAGATCGGATTATTCATCGGGAACAGCCGTTTCCCGGGCTTTTGATGACACCGGACGAACGACTTGCGACCATGGAATCACTCGGCCTTGATGAAGTTTATCTGCATCCGTTTGATGAGGCATTTGCCGCAATGGAACCGCGGGCATTCCTGGATACGGTTTTATTAGAGGAGCTGCAGGCTCAGCTGATTGTAGTCGGTCCGGATTATCGTTTCGGTTTTCATGGCGCCGGCACAGTAACCCATCTGGAAACGTGGGCAGAGGAAAATCAGGTTGATGTCATTGTTGTCCCTGAAGTGGTGATGGCCGGCGCAAAAGTGTCGAGCTCACGTATTCGCTCGCTGATTCAGGAAGGGGCAGTTCGTGAGGCTTCTTCACTGATGGGGCATCCTTTCGAGCTGACGGGAACCGTTATTTCGGGTCGCGGTCTGGGACGGGGGCTTGGATTTCCAACAGCAAATATCGAGCTGCAGCCCGATAAGGTCGTACCGGCATTCGGCGTCTATGTTTCAAGAGTCCGGGTTGGTGACCAGACCTGGGAGGCCATCACGAATATCGGACTCAGGCCAACCATCGATCCTGATGAAAAAAATCCGTCTGTCGAAACGTATCTGTTTCATACGGAGCAGATCCTGTACGACAAACAGATAACGGTTATTCTTCTGGAATGGATCCGGCCTGAACTGGTATTTAAATCGATGCTTCAGCTTGGCCAAAAAATCCAGGAGGATCTGATCTGGGCACATGACTGGCATCACCGGTCGGAGCAGTGTTTCGAGCGAATCCGGATTAAGAATATACCGGTGTGGTTTTTATACAGCAGCCGATTTGCCACGGCCTCAATGCACGTCGTTTTCAGAACACCGGTTGAACCCAGACAGCTTGCATGTCACGCCTTGCTGGTTAATGTGCTTACAGCAACCTGCCGCCGTTACCCCGGTCGGACGCAGCTGACACGCTCGCTTGATTACCTGTATGGCGCCAGCCTTGATGGTTCTGTGCAAAAGCAAGGTGACATACACAATTTGGTTTTTACAGTTGAGGCACTGACATCCTGGCAGAAAGAACCGTCTCCATTCAAAGCTGCATGTGATTTATTGATGGATATATTGCTGGATCCTGACACCGGGGAGTCCGGTACATTTCGGGAAGACATCGTTGAAACAGAGAGACAGAATCTGCTGCTTTCAATCGCTTCGCGTGATAATGATCCTGTTCAGCAGGCATATGATGCCTGTCTGAAGGCCTATTGCCAGGGACGTGTGCATGGATTGCCGGCGATTGGAACGATCGAGGATCTTCAGGATGTTTCACTAATAGATCTTCAGGACGCCTACCGGCGGCTTCTCACGGAAATGGAGGTAACGGTCTATATCGGCGGTTCGATTGATCCAACGCTGTTTCATGACTGCACCCAAAAAATTCGCCGATTTCCGGAAGCTGACAGAATGAAACTCATCCCCGGCCGTCACCCGACCCCTTGTCTGTCTGACAGCTCCGGGAGGCAGACGCTTCATAAAGATGTCGAGCAGGCACGCATTGTTCTGGCGTTTGAAGGCTTGTCACCGTACTTTTGTCACCAGGGAGCCATGCAAGGCACCATCCTGAACAGCCTGCTGGGCGGTGATGTTCATTCACTCTTATTTCAGTCTGTTCGTGAAGAGAAGGGTCTCGCTTATCAGATTTTTTCCCTGCAGAATCGCTACTTGTCTGCACTGCTGATTCTTGCTGGTGTAGCACCGTCAGCTGTTGAACAAACGATCACTGAAATCAAGCACCAGATCAACAAAATTGTGACTGAGCCAATTGATCCGATCCTTTTTCAGCGCAGTAAACAGATGACCCGATCGGGCATTGAATCGCTCTTTGACGATCTGAACGGCCTTTTAAACGCACAGATTAATGCGCAGGCAACGGGCCGGATTTTCGGACGGGATGATTCACTGACGCTGCTTGAATCCATATCAACTGATGACATCAAAGAGCTGGCGGCTTCTTTAACTTTGAAAACCGAATTAGTCATGATATCCGGTCGTGAAAACGAATGACAAGGAGATAAGTAAATCGTGAAAAATTGTCGTGAACTGAGGCATCCTGATTTTGAAATTCGCGAGAGGCAGGATGGTTTGTCCGGGAAACTGCTGCTGACAGCTAAACATCAAAGCGGACTGCAGGTCAGTCTGCTCGATTATCCGGGGTTTTCACGCGCTTTCTGCGCTGCAGCCATTCCGTTCGGGTCGATTCATACATCGTTTTCAATAGATCAAAAGCAATACAGTCTGCCTGCAGGAACAGCTCACTTTCTCGAACATTGCGTCTTCAGTCGTGACGAGGATGGCGGCCTTATGGGTCGTCTGTCTGATCTGGGGGCTTCTGCCAATGCCTACACGACGCATGATCACACCCTTTACTATTTTTCTGTTGCCGGTCCGTTTGAAACTGCTTTTACCTGCTGGCTGGATGCGTTGCTGACACTTCAGATCGATCATGACAGAGTTGAAGCTGAGCGGCCGATCATTCTGGCTGAAATGGATCAGTACAGAGACGACCCGGAGACACGCTGCAGTCAGAAGCTGCTTGAGCAGATGTATCGAACGCACCCTGTCCGTCTGGACATAGCGGGAACCAAAGAATCCATTCGCGATCTGACGGAACAGGATATTCAATTAGCCTGGGAGACGTTTTATAGTCCGGGGCACATTCACCTCACACTGGCTGGTGATCTCGACTGCCACAGCATATTAACGATTCTGGCGGAACGTCTTGCAGCGTATCCATCCGGAATAAAGGATGTTCGACATAGCTTTCCGGAAGACGCTTCCAGACCAACAAGTGAAGAAGCAATTGAACAGATGGATCTCAGGACACCTTTGTTTTTACTGGGATTAAAAGAGTTGGACAGCCAGCAGACACCCTGGGAGCGTGCGTTCCGCCAGCGCTCGGCACACTTGCTGCTCGACTGTCTCCTGTCATCTGTGTCTCCTCTTTATGACGAACTCTATCAGCACGGACTGATCAACGAGTCATTCAGTGCGCAGTATTTGAACGGGCCTGGCTATTCGCTGCTGCTTTGTGGCGGGGAATCACCTGACCCGCATCAGGCAGCAGATGTGATCAGAAAAAGACTGCTTGAGGCTCGTGTGGAGGATCTTGACCTTGAGCTGTTTGAATCGCAGAAACGTGCGGCAGCCGGCCGAATGATCCAAACACTTGATTCTGTTGAGCACGGTGGTCTTATGCAGGCAAGAGCACGACTGTTCGGCCTGGATCTCTTCGATTATCAGCTGATCTATGATAAGATAGATGCTGCAGCTGTTTTTAATGTATTCAAGCATTTAAGCAACCCTGACTACTATGCCCTGTCCATCGTTAATCCCCGGAGGTGACCCACACTATGCAAGTTGATTTTTTAGTTGACTTCCCCGGTCTCGGTATTCACGACTTGCCCGTTAATCGAGTCGCATTTGAGTTGTTTGGCTGGCCAGTCTACTGGTATGGACTTCTGATCGCTCTGGCGTTATTGCTGTGTATGGTGCTCGCCATTCGACAGGCTCCCCGTTTTGGTTTGAAGGCTGATGACATCACCGATACATTCATAGCCATCATCCCGCTGATGATAATCATGGCCAGACTCTACTATGTTGTTCTGGAATGGGATTATTATGCGACAGACTGGCGGCGCATCTTTAATACACGCGATGGCGGACTGGCGTTTTACGGGGGAATTATCGGCGGAATCATCGCAGTTTTGATTATCCGGAAGATTAAGCATGTGAAGCTGTCCAGCCTGTTTGATTTTCTGGTTGTTTATATCCCGCTGGGCCAGGCAATCGGCCGCTGGGGTAATTTTTTCAATCAGGAAGCATTTGGTAACAATACGTCATTGCCCTGGGGTATGTACAGCAACCAGACTGAGCATTATCTGTCGCGTATCACACATATCAGCGGCCTTGATCCAAGCCTGCCGGTTCATCCGACATTCTTCTACGAGTTTGTCGCCAACATGATTATCTTTGTCTTCTTACTGCGCATTCGCAGGAAGAGCAAACTACCGTTTGAAACAACCTTATGGTACTTTTTGCTCTACGGATTTGTCCGTTTCTTCGTTGAAAGCATACGAACCGACCCGCTGATGATTCCGGGAACCAGTTTGCGTGCTTCGATGATCCTGTCCGCCATCATGTTCGTCGGTTCAATCATTCTGTTAATCATCCTCAGACAGCGACAGAACAAATTGGCACTGCAGAACATGCTCACGGATGATCAGATTGAACAAACAGCGGCGAAATTGCCCGAGGATCGTGCTGACAGCACCGAACGGGACTTTATCGTATTTGAACAGTCCCAAGAGAATACGGACGCCGTTCAGGAACCGCTGAATGACACCAGTGAGGATCCTGTTCGAAAAGGTCAAGAGCGTTCTGACTGATGGCCCGCACCGGTTTTGAACAACTGAAGAAGCAGACCTATTTTTCAATCATGGATTACTATCTGCTGATTCCTGTTATTATTATTGTTTTGATCGGGCTTTCGGTCCTCAGCCGTGTTCTTTCTCAAGGATTCGGTGACGCTTACCCGATGAACCTCTACCGACAGATAGGGGCGGCCCTTGCGGGCGTTCTCATCGCGCTGCTGCTCAGTGTTGTCGAAGTTCCGACCATGCGTTTGATCGCCTGGTCCGTGTATGGAGTCAGCCTGCTTCTGCTTGTTGTCGTTTTGGTCGATAATTTTTCATTGGCTGCAGAAACCGGATCTGACAGCTGGCTCAATCTGCCGGTGATTGGTTCATTTCAACCTTCCGAATTAACCAAAATCGGTCTTGCCATGACGTCTGCATATGTGCTCGAATGGATCAGTACCTATAAACGGTATTGGCAGGGCGTGCTCATTCTTCTCGGGTTGTTCGGTGTCCCTTTGATACTGATTACAAGGCAGCCTGATTTCGGGACAGCGATGGTTATTGTCTTTATTTTCGTATGCATGCTTTTCGTCTGGGGGATTCGCTGGCGGTATGTTTTACTGGGTCTCTCGGGTTTTCTGATCATGATTCCCCTGGCCTGGTTTTTCTACTTCGAGGAGTTTCAGAAAAACAGGATTCTGACCTTTCTCTATCCAGGTCATGATCCTGCAGCTTCGTATAATCTGATGCAGGCCCGGCTGGCCATCGCATCAGGCGGTCTCATTGGCAGTCCGCGTGAAACACCAGTCCACGTGCCTGTTAAGGAAAGTGACTTCATCTATACAGCCGTTTCAGAGCATATGGGACTGATTGGTACAACTGCACTCTTATTGCTGATTTTCTTTTTCCTCATCCGCGGCCTTTATGTTGCCTCAAAAGTTTCCGGACAACGATCTGCATCCGCGTTGATGTTGGTTGGAATCATAGCCGGTATGGCATTCCACTATATTGAGAATCTTGGAATGTGTGTCGGACTTCTGCCGATAACAGGAATCCCACTGCCCTTTGTCAGTCTGGGCGGATCGTCCATGGTTGTCAATTTTCTTGCACTGGGTGTGATGCTCAGCATTTCGATGGATCGAAATTTGAGCGAAAGATAGCGTTTTCCCGTCATTAGATCAATCCACGACACCCTTAGGATCGTTGGCTCATCAGAAGCTGACGGTCTTTTTTATTACGTTTATGTTACATTCCGGCCTTCAGAGAGACGCAGATTGAAATCAGTGCAATCTACGTGTAAAATGACAGTTAAGTGGTGAAATGTAGTGCGTTAATGTATAATAGTGGTTAATAGTGGATGATATGGCGCAACTATCAGGGTGGAGGGTGATCGTACGGCTCGATATACACACACAATTGACGCAAAGGGACGTGTCTTTGTGCCAGCGCGGTTGCGAGGCAGTATTGGTGCGTCTTTGATTGTGACCCTGAGCCTTGATGACGGCTACCTTTCAGCCTACACACCTGAACAATTCCGATTAATCCGCGAACAGATCAGTCAGCTGTCTGGTACTGATCCGGCTGTCAGACGTTTGAAGCGGCTGATCATCGGTGAGGCAATGGTTTGTGAACTCGATGGTCAGGGTCGCATATCTGTCAGCGATGAACTCTGGTCTCACATACAGGTCGCCAGAGGCGATGAAATCTGCTTTATCGATATGTTCGACAAACTTGAGATTTGTTCCAGAAGTTTCTATGAGGATCAGAAGGAGGATCAGGGCTCACTATCCGGTGTAGACCTGACACGATTCGATGTCAAGGGACTGTAACTATCAGCACCAGCCGGTTCTGATGCATGAAGTCCTTTCATGTCTTGGAGTTCATCCGGATGGCTGCTATGTTGACTGCACATTGGGCGGTGGCGGCCATGCATCAGCAATCTACCGCTCGCTGGAAACGGGCGGACTGCTGATTGGCATCGATCAGGATCAGGATGCACTCACAGCCGCTGAAAAATCGTTGTCGGAACTACCGGTCAAGGCAGGCAGAAAACTGGTCCACGCTCGATTTTCGGAGCTGGCCGATGTGCTGACGAATCTTGACATCAATCAGGTTGATGGCATTCTGGCCGATCTGGGTGTTTCGTCCTGGCATCTGGACCAGGCAGAACGCGGATTCAGCTACCAGTCCGACGGACCGCTGGACATGCGTATGGATGCATCAGGACTGTTGACCGCAGAAACCATCGTCAACACATGGACGCAGCAGAACCTGGCAAAAATTCTCAAGACGTACGGAGAAGAACGTTATGCGATGCGGATCAGCCAGGCTATTGTCCTGAAACGCGAGCAGAAACCGATCCGCTCAACCGCTGAGCTCGCAGATATCATTCGTTCGGCTATGCCTGCAGCAGCCAGACGTGAAAAACAGCACCCGGCTAAACGTTCTTTTCAGGCTTTGAGAATTGCTGTGAATGATGAGTTGGCAGAACTGGAGACACTGCTGCGAGATGCACCGAAATTGCTGAAAAACGGCGGCCGGTTCTGTGTTATATCCTTTCATTCACTGGAGGACCGAATGGTTAAACAAGGGTTCAGAGAACTTGAGAACCCATGTATCTGTCCCAAAACATTTCCAGTCTGCACCTGCGGCAGACAACCGCTCGGTCGTGTGATAACCCGAAAGCCAATCCTGGCTGATGAAACTGAAGTGCAGATCAATCCTCGGGCAAGGAGTGCTCGATTACGCTGTTTCGAGCGAATTATGCAACAACCTGCTGAACAGGATGGAGGATCCTTGAATGTATGAATCACAGGGAAGTTTGGCTCTGAAAAAAAGACGGGCGGATGCTGTCAAACGCCCGATCCTTAAACCTGTGCAGAAAAAGCCTGCACTTAAAACCCGACGTATTTCAACGTCTGAGACGCCTGATTTCCAGCAGCAGATGCAGGAACGGGCTGTATCGATTAGAAAGTCCCTGCTGAGAAAGCGGTTAAGGCTCATGAGTTCAACTGTCGCTTTAGTCTTGCTCGTTGCCGGTATTTTCGGTATTATTGTCTATCGCCAGGCAATGATACTTGAAATGAATTTTCACACGGTTGCCATGGAGCGGGAAGTTAACAGCAAAAAGGAAGAAAGCAGTCAGATCCGGGAATGGCTGGCTCAGAATACAAATCTGGATCTGATCCGTCAGCAGGCTATGACACGCGTTGGCTTGCAGGATCCTGCACGAAGTCAAGTTGTTAACGTATACATCCCCGACACGGATCGCATTGTCTTTCATCATGATGTCGGTATGGATGATAGCGACGAAATCTATCTGTCGGATGTCGTGTCAAAAATTGAAGCATACTTCAAAACATTAACAGTCAGCCAGCGGGGGGAATGATGTGCCGAGGCAGCAACCACAACAAGATAGATGGAAACAGCAAATGGCGCAAAATCAGGTTCGCCAGCAAAGTAAAAAGGCACGATCCAGGGCGGGCAGACCTGCCAGAAGACGTTCAAGTCGTCGTCCGGGAATCGTGTTTATTGGCATTTGCCTGACTCTTTTCGGCATTCTGCTTATATACAATCTCTACCAGATTCAAATTGTCGATCATGCAGTTAATGCAGAAAAAGCAGCTGCTCAACACTACAGGACAGTCGTCGAACAGCCGAAACGTGGCCATATTTACGATCGGAATGGTGTTGAACTGGCCGGTACGACCTACATTCATCAAATCGGTGTTACACCGAAGGATGTTTATTCCATTACGAAAAAAATGTCTTCTGATGAAATAGCCGGAGGGATCGCTTCAGCACTTAACATCAGTGATGACCTCGTAGTTGAAGTCCTTGCACAGAAAGACGCCTCATACATCCAGATTAAGAAAGATGCAACTCGCGATGAAGCCCAGGCACTTCGCGAGTTCCGGCTGTTGAACAACATCGGTGGTATCCGGATTGATACTGAAGCCCGCCGCTACTACACCAATGGTATGCTGGCCAGTCAGCTGATCGGATTCTGCCGCTATGATCAGGACCAGCTGATCGGACAGCTGGGTGTTGAACTCCAGTATAACGATGTCTTGACAGGACAGCCGGGATATACATACGTTGAGACGGATAACTATGACAGTAAAGGCGTTCTGCCGTTTTCAGCGCCGACCAGTCTGCGTGCGCAGAATGGCGACAATATTGTCCTGAACATCGACATCAACATCCAGAAAATCGCTCAGGTCGAACTGGAACGCGCAATCAAGCTGTATGACATCACAAGCGGCGGTCAGGTGATTGTCATGGATCCCCATGACGGTGCTGTTCTGGCGATGGCATCATGGCCGTTTTTTGCCAGTGAAGATCCGACTGCTTGTCCGGAAGAACGGGATCCTGAGAGTTGGAATGATCAGGAAAGTGAGGCGATCGAGTATCTGTCCGCCGAAGTCTGGCGAAACGCAGCTATATCGGACGCCTACGAGCCAGGATCGACGATGAAGTCCATTACGACCGCGATCGCTCTGGAAGAAGCCCTTCTTCACGAACAACAAGAAGTTGTCTGCAAGCCTTATCAGCTTTTTAACTGGACTATCTCCTGCGCCAAGGCCGGCGGTCACGGAAGCGAAACACTGGAGATGGGATTCTGGCGATCATGTAATCCGGTTTTTGCGAAACTGGCATCCGATATCGGCATCGATCGTTTCTACACCTATATCCGATCGTTTGGATTGATGCACCAGACTGGCATTGATTTGCCGGGAGAGGGTGTCGGAATGATTCACGAGTCACCGACAGAACTTGACATGGCAACGTTCTCATTTGGTGAATCTTCGACCGTTACACCGATTCAGCTGGCAACTGCCTACAGTGCCTTTGCCAATGGCGGTAAGCTTGTTCGCCCGAGTGTTGTGAAAAGCATCACACAGTCAGAAGGCGAACTGGTTCAAAACATCAAACCTGAAACAATCCGCCAGGTCATCTCCGAGCGAACGGCTACACGCGTTAAGGAACTGATGAAAGGTGTTGTCCTGTACGGGACAGGTTCGTCAGCCTATGTCGAAGGATATCAGCTGGCCGGCAAAACCAGTACCTCGACCGATGATTTTGGTGATCATACACTATCCTTCGCAGCTATCGCACCGTCCGACCAGCCGGAAATTGTTGTGCTTGTCATTCTTGACAAACCCACTGACAAAAACCTGACATCCAAGGCCGCAGCTGTCACCTGCGGACAAATCGTCTCACAGATACTGGAATACCTGGGAACTGAGCGTATTTACAGCGAATCGGATGTTTCGACATTAACGGCGCTTCGGCCTGTTCCAAACGTTGAAGGACTGACCTACAAAGAGGCGATGCGGTTATTGTCAGCTCAGGGATTTATTGCTGAAGCTGCCGATGAGGCGATGGGGGAAGCCACTCTGGTTCAGTATCAGTGGCCGTCAGAGGGGACAGAGCTTCACAGCAAGGG
>LSQX01310989.1_pt1 | contig 19706 bp, 17 predicted proteins | sample 654561 | NCBI WGS metagenome assembly LSQX01 (sample SAMN04489861, study PRJNA283612) | anaerobic digester metagenome | isolation source: 4 biogas reactors fed with cattle manure at either 37C or 55C with and... | place: Denmark: Kongens Lyngby | collected 2014
ACTTAGGAGCACTCCGAGAGTTGGACTTGGCATTCTAATGGAAAAACTTGCTATAATTCCATCGTTTATTACGGAAGAAGATCTCGCGATGAAGATAATACCCTGTTTAAATGCTGCAGGACGTCTTTACCTTGCTGATCTTGCGGTAAAGATACTCTTTCCTGGTGACAATTTGACAGATTGTGTCGATAAGATTATTTATCTAAATCAAAAACGTAGAAATCTTTCCACGAAAATTTTATCTCAAGTAGACGAAATTGAAGAGGAAGATTACCAATATGTCTTAAGCAATAGTGAGTGGGTAGTTGGTGTTTTAAGTAGCGTTGCAAGTAGAATTTGCTATAGCAGAAATGCTCCTGTGGCACTCGTTGCACCGGCAGGTGAAAACATGCGCGGTACATTAAGAATGCCAAAAGGCGCTGACGCAGTTGCCATTCTCAAAGAACTTTCTCCCCTACTTGCTACTTGGGGTGGACATAGACTTGCAGCAGGCTTTAGTGTATCAAACGCTAACTGGTCTGAGCTGCGCGACAAAATGGAGGAACTGCTCTCAAAAGTAGTTCCATCTGAAGAAAAAGAAGAACTTCTATGTTGGTCGCCTTCAGATCTTGATTTAAAAATGTGGAAAACAGGTGAAAAGCTTGGCCCCTTTGGCATGGACAACCAGTCTCCAAAACTATATTCTCCATACAACGGAAATATTGAGATATCACCGTTGGGAAAAACAGGCAAGCATGTAAAAATAAATCTTGGAGAGTCTACTCTGATTGGGTTCGGTGCTGCTGAAATGGTAGAAGATAGAGCAAGCCTTGACGGATGGGTCTACAAACCAAGAATAAATACGTGGCGTAATGTCACTACACTTCAACATGTGTTAGATAAAATGGTATTTGCTTAAGGATTACTTTATGGTGGTGATTGCGATTTGACAAATGCAAAAAAAACAACACCTACAAACGTACGCTCAGCTCATCTTTCTGAAATTGCAAAAAAAAATTCAGAAGGTACTAGTAAAAATGAGCTTCAATCTTTGATGGAAAGTTATTGGGGACGTATTCCCAAAAAACAACGAGTTCCTTCTTTGCGTGTTGCATGGCAGGATCTTTGGACAAAGGCAAGTCGTTATCTATTAAAAGATGACATTAAAAATGTAGGAGAGAGTTTTGTTTTTGCTTCGGAATCCCACGGAGATCAGATTCGATACAGCGGAGATCCTTACACTGTTCACACTGTCAGTGTTGCAGCAATACTCACAGAGATGGAACTTGATGGTCAAACAATAGTTGCTGCGCTACTCCATGATGTTTTAGAGGACACATCAGTAACAGCTGAAGTTCTTCAAGAAAAATTTGGAGATGAAGTTTGCACGCTTGTTAATGGAGTGACAAAACTTGGGAAATTACCCTTTAAATCAGTAGAAGACTACCAAGCTGAAAATCTACGAAAAATGTTTGTCGTCATGGCAAAAGACATTCGCGTTGTTTTGATAAAACTTGCAGACCGCCTTCATAATATGAGAACTATATCATCTCACAGACGAGAGAAACAGCTTATAATTGCACATGAAACAATTGACATATATGCACCTCTTGCACATAGGCTAGGTATTTATCAGCTTAAGCGAGAATTGGAGGATCTTTCTTTTAGAGTTTTGGACCCTGAAATGTACTATGACATAAAGCGCCGTGTTCGTAAAAAGTTACCTGAACGTGAAATGATTGTAAAAGAAGCAATAAACATCCTCACCGAAAAAATTCAAGAAGATGTTCCAGAAGTAGCAATAAAAGGTCGTCCGAAGCATTTTTACAGCATATATGAAAAAATGAGAAGAAAAAATTTATCTTTAGAACAGTTATACGATCTGCTTGCGCTCAGAGTTATAGTAAAAACGATAGCAGAATGCTATCAGATTCTGGGTATAGTCCACACGATATGGAAACCAATACCAGGACAGTTTGATGATTATATTGCAAATCCAAAAAATAACAGGTATCAGTCTCTACACACTACTGTTGTAGGACCCAGTGGAGAGCCTCTTGAGGTTCAAATAAGGACATGGGAAATGCACTATCTGGCTGAATATGGAATTGCTGCACATTGGAATTATAAAGAGAGTGCTAAAAAAACAGATAGTCTAGATAAAGGACTTACATGGATAAGACAGGTACTCGAAGAAGCTTCAACAGAAGCTCAAGACGAAGAAGAAGATGCAGGAGTTCATTTTCTTGACAATCTAAAAACAGATGTGTTATCAACGGAGGTTTTTGTATTTACACCAAAGGGCAAGGTTATTTCAATGCCCAAAGGATCGACCTCTATAGATTTTGCATACGCAATACATACGGAAATTGGGCATAAATGTGTTGGAGCTACGGTAAACGGAAGAATTGCACCGATGGATCAAGAACTTCAAAACGGTGATATTGTCAGAATTCTAACGTCGACACAAGGAAAACCCTCTCGTGACTGGCTCAAAGTAGCGAAATCAACAAGAACAAAGTCAAAAATTAAAGCATGGTTTCGTCAGCATGATAGACAAGAACGTGAAGAAAAAATAAAACGCGGGAGAGATCTTTTAGAAAAAGAAGCAATACGACGCTCTCCTGACTTAAAAGATCCTCTATCTGCACTATCTGCACAACTTAGTCAAGTTGCCAGAGATATGGGGTACATGAATAACGAGGACATGATTGTTTCTGTCGGAAATGGAACACATACAGCATCCAATATTCTTGCTCGTATGTCATCCCCCGACGCGAAACATCAAGCCCCCGAACCATTACCTTTACAACAGCAACGTAAAGAAGCAGATTCAGAAATAGTTATTGAGGGTGCAAGTGGCGTTCTTGTAACATTGGCGCAATGCTGTTATCCGATTCCAGGTGATAAAATAGTAGGCAGAGTAACACAAAGTCATGGGATTTCGATCCATAGAGCAGACTGTCCTAATATTGACGGGAGTAATATCGAAAAACAAGTAGGAGTTTCATGGGGAAGTCCTAAAGAAACACGTTATACAGCTCGTCTTAAGATAGAGGGCATAGACAAACCTAACCTAGTAAGTGATATTGTCGAAGGAATTACAACAATGCAAGCCTTTCTGAAAGACATTAGAGCTACCGTTATAAATAACTCGAGAACTCGTGTTGTGGCTGAAGTACAAGTCAAAGATATAGAACATTTATACAAAATAGTAGCCAGGCTTAACACAATTTCTGGTGTAATAGAGATTATCAGGGGGTAAAAGATTGAAAGTCTTATTACAACGTGTTTCGTGGGCGAAAATAACTGTTAATGATAAAATATCAGGAAAGATAGGTCCTGGACTCTGTGTTTTTCTTGGAGTGATTTCGGAAGACACGAAAGAAGACATATCCTGGCTTGTTAAAAAAGTAATAAATCTAAGAATATTTGAAGATGAAAACAATAAAATGAATCGTTCTCTCCTTGATGAAAATGGAGAAATGTTAATAGTTTCTCAATTTACGTTATGCGGATATTGCAGCAAAGGAAGGCGCCCATCTTGGATTGGAGCGGCTGAACCTACTTTTGCTGAAAAAATGTATAAATATTTCATAGAAGAAGCATCAAAATACGGAATAAAGATCGCAACTGGCGTTTTTCAAGCACATATGCAGGTTGAAATTTGTAACGATGGTCCTGTTACTTTGATGATTGACAGTAAGGAGAGAAAGAAAAATGAAGATTAAAAGGTTTGCACTTGGAACATTGTGGACTAACTGTTATTTGATATGGGATTCAAATGGTGACGGCTTTATTGTAGATCCAGGAGGTCCCGCAGAGGATGTTGAGTCTTTTATCAGAGACAACGACATCCTTATTCACTGGATAATACTTACACATGGACATGCAGATCATATAGGCGGCATACAAGAGCTTCGCAATCTTTCTGAAAACGGCGTGGCTATACATTATGAGGACTCAGACTGTTTAACCGATGCAAACAAAAACCTTTCTTCTTTTATGGAAACTCCTATAACGATTCCTGCAGCAGAAAGAGAATTATCTGATAAAGATTCACTTACTGTAGGTACCATGGAAATTGAGATTATACATACACCAGGGCACACTCCTGGAGGCATCTGTTTGCTTGTAACAGATGCTGACGATCATATTCTTTTAACAGGAGATACACTGTTTGCTAAATCGGTAGGCAGAAGTGATCTCCCCGGAGGCAACGAGAACGTTTTATTTGAATCGCTAAAAAAGCTTGAATACCTACCTGACAATCTTAAGGTTTATCCAGGACATGGTCCTGAAACTTCAATTGGGACAGAAAAACAACACAATCCATATTGGCTACGGTAAGCTGGTATGCTTCTCTCACAGCTTTCACTCGATGAGCGCCCAAGGGAAAAACTTCTCGAAAGAGGACCAGAATCTCTTTCTGTGATAGAACTTTTAGCAATACTAATGCGAACTGGAACAAATGGCAAAGACGTCTTAGAATTTTCTGCTTCGATTCTTGATAAATGGGGTGGATTGGACGGATTGTGCAGGGCCAGCGCAGCTGAATTGATGCAAGAAAAAGGGCTTAAAGAGGCAAAAGTTACAACATTGTTAACGGTTATAGAACTCGGCAAACGTATTTCATTGATAAATTTTTCGAAACGGAATACATGGAAGAAAAAACTTAATGAAATTGCTCAAGACACAAAGTTTCTTGATAGAGAAAATATATTTGCATTGTTCCTTGATGCAAAAGATAGAGTTATAGAGGAAGAAACAATCTCTTATGGAGGACAGAGTGGAGCATATATGGACATTCCTGTTTTTTATAGAAAAGCAGTCAGACTTAACGCCTTTAGTGTATTATTGGTACATAATCATCCTGACGGCAGTTTATATGCAAGCAGAGAAGATATAGCACTAACAGAAAATATTCGTCAAGGACTAAAAATCCTTGGTATCAGGCTCAAGGGACACTATATAGCTGCGAATGGGGATCTTACTCAAGTACCATAAAGGATTTGTTACTACTAATAGGTAGACAATGACTTAGGCAGCATGTGATTACGTTTCTAAGCCATTTGATTTTTTGAAAGCAGGTGGTGTAATTGTTTGGTATGAAATCAAAGTTTTTTAGCAGTGAAATAGGACTAGATATAGGAACAACAAACACTGTTATATATGTGAAATCTAAGGGCGTAGTTCTGAATGAACCTTCAGTTGTTGCTGTTAGAACACTTGGACGCAAGGGAAGCAAAGAGATTATAGCTTTTGGTTCAGATGCAAAAAAAATGGTAGGCAGAACTCCTATTGGAATTTCAACAATAAATCCACTTTCTCATGGTGTAATAGCTGATTTTGAAATGACGGAACACATGATACGTCACTACATAAGTACTGCCATAGGTAAAAGTGGAGTATTTTCCTCGCCTAGAGTGGCTGTCTGCGTCCCAGCTAATGTAACTGAAGTTGAAAAGCGTGCAGTGGTAGAAGTCACATTGGCTGCTGGAGCTAAAGAGGCCTTTATTGTTGAAGAGCCTTTTGCAGCTGCATTAGGAATTGGAATGCCAGTTTATGAGCCTCAAGGTTGTATGGTTGTTAATATAGGCGGCGGAACCTGCGAAGTGGCGGTATTGTCACTTGGAGGCATAGTCTTGAATAATGCTACGAGAGTAGCAGGAAAACTACTTGATGATGCAATTATTTCTATGATGCGTCAAAACTATACTGTTGTCATAGGCGACAGAACAGCAGAGGAAATAAAGATTTCTGTAGGTACTGCACTGCAGAGTGATCAGGAACTTACTGTAGACGTAAGAGGACGTGACCTTGTTGATGGTCTGCCCAAAGTAACTAAAATTGGATCAGATGAAGTCTTAGAAGCAATGGACCCCGTTATTGTTCAAATAGAAGATCTTATCCGTGCTACACTTGAACAGACACCTCCTGAGCTTGTCAGAGATATTGTTGATCAGGGAATAGTTATCACAGGTGGAGCTTCACAGCTACGTGGTCTAAATCTAAGATTAGCTGATGCTTTAAATGTTCCTGTACATCTTGCAGAACAGCCTCTTTATTCTGTGGCGATGGGTCTAGGAAAAATTTTGGAAAATCCATCAGATAAAAATAGAGTTTCAATACTAATAGAGCGTCAAAGAGGTTAATTTAACACTTAGCCAATTAAAAAAGGACGAACATAATGAGAATTATAAACAGAATCTTTAAGCCTTGGGTACAGGGTATGTTAGCAATTTTATTGGGACTTTTAATACTTTTTGTGATGGCTAGGTCTCCTGGTCTTCACAGAATGCTTGTTGATAGTGTCAACAAAGCTTTGCGTTTCCCCGAAAAACCTGTGCTTGAGCTGCGTAATCTTGTTAAGTTTAGTAGTAATTGGTTGTTGGAGAGAGCAAGTTATCAAGAAAGAATAACAAAGCTTGAAACGAAAAACTTCGAAATGTCTAAAGCTTTGCAAAGAGCAGCAATCCCCGTAACAGCACCTGCAGCAGGTTATGTTAGAGCATTGGTTACATTGAGATATCCAGAAGAATGGTGGAACGAACTAAGAATAGATAAGGGCAAAAATTCCGGCATAGTAAAGGGAACGGCAGTATTATCTGACGGATACTTAATTGGACGTGTTGTTGATGTCGCTAGCGACTATGCTTGGGTTGAACTGATTACTTCTTCATCGTCTCTCGTAGCTGCCACAGTTGATGAGACACGAGAGCTGTGTATTCTAAACGGCGATAACAAGGGTAATCTAAAACTTCTCTATGCTCAGCAAGACAGCGAATTTAAGCGTGGTATGAAAGTATCGACATCTTTAATGAATGAGCAGATTCCTCCTGGTGTGCCAATTGGATCTGTAATAGATGAAAGTGACTCAAAAGATAATTATAAACAAATCAGAATCAGTGCCGGTGCGCATCTTACACAGCTATACAGTGTTGATGTTTTTGTCGCAAAAGCGAGTGAAAAGTAATGATAAAAATTTTATTTATTTGGATTCTTCAAGATTTATTGCAAACATTGACAATGGGTTTGTGTATAATTCCAGATTTTTTCTTGATGTCGATTATATATCTAGCTCTTACTTCAAATTCCAATAAAGAAAGACAGATAACTCTGATATGGATAGCTTTTATTGGTGGTTTGTTTTGGGATTTGAGATGGACCAACCTTCCCGGGCTGACGGCAGCAATAAATGGTGGAATGGTTGCTCTTTCCTGTTTCCTTTGGGAAAAGACTCCAGCACAGGGACGCTCAGTCGGAATGTTTGTTTTTTTACTTGTATGCACACAGGTTTTTTCAAGGCTTATAAATCTTATTTTTTGGACGATACCAAGTCAAGTAGCATTTAGACAGCTTATCGTTCAGCTTTTGCTGTCTGTTCCGATTATTGTAATATTGTCTTTCTTCTACTGGAAGGCGTACGACAGGCGTGTCTAATTTTAAATATACTATTTTTGATATGGAATACAGAATACGTTTTTTACAGACGATTATAATTATCACATTCTGTATTTTGATGAGTGGCCTAATTTATTTTCAAATTTTAAATCGTAACGAATATATAAATCTCGCATCAAGAAACCGATTAAGAATAATCAGAGTACCTGCACCTCGAGGCGTTATAACTGACAGGAATGGAGCTCCTCTTGCTGTCAATGCTAGAACCTTTAATGTGAATGTTTACCCTGTCGATTTAGTAAATGATGAAGATAAAAATCTTATTTCAGACGTGCTTCAACGTAATGGTATTCCTATGAACGTTACAAAAGTGCAAGAACTAGTTAAACAACAGTATTCCGCTCCCTATAGAGCAATTACGTTAGCTAAAAACCTTACGTTTTCGCAAGTTGCTGAGCTAGTTACAGACAAAGATTTTAACAAATTGCTTTCTGTATCTCCAGTGTGGCGAAGAACATATCCAGCCTCGGAGGTAACAGTTCACGCAGTTGGCTATGTATCAGAAATAACGAGAGATGAATTGAAAACAAAAGACACCACCCTTTATAAAGGCGGAGATCTTATTGGTAAAACAGCAATAGAATCTTATTATGAAGACGTGCTCCATGGAAATGCGGGCGAAGAGGTTATAGAGGTTGATGCACGCGGCAGAAAATTGAGAGATATACGCAATACTGAAGCAGTTCGTGGCAAGGACATTACACTTACGATTGATCTCGGAGCACATCAATACGCGGCAGAACTCATGGGTGAATATAGAGGAGCCATAGTAGCAATGAATATTAATGATGGTTCGCTTCAATGCATCTACTCTTCGCCGACTTTTGATCCCAACTCTCTTACTTGGGGGATATCAAGTAAAGAATGGGCAAAGCTTACTGATCAAGATGAAAGACCAATGATGAACAGAGCGATATCTGGAGCATATCCACCAGCATCAACTTTTAAGGTAGTAACTGCTTCTGCAGCTCTTGAAGCAAATGTAATAAATACAAAAACAACGGTAAGATGTCCTGGCTATTTTGAACTAGGAACAGGAAGATTTAGATGCTGGAAAAGAACAGGTCATGGAACAGAAAATGTAATTACAGCATTACGTGATTCTTGTGACGTTTATTTCTATCAAGTTGCAACTTGGCTCGGAATAGATAGGTTGATTTCTTGTGCAGCAAAGTATGGCGTGGGTGAAAAAACAGGTATTGATCTTATTAGTGAAATAGAAGGAACAATCGCAGGCCCTAAATGGAAGAAAGATAGAATAAAAGAAAATTGGTACGGAGGAGATACTGTCAACTATTCAATAGGTCAGGGCTATCTCCTTATGACGCCCCTTCAGCTAGTCAGAGTATATGCTGCGGTTGCTAATGGAGGAAAGTTACTGAAGCCAAGAGTAAATGCAGAAGCTGTGGTGGAGTATAAAAAAATAGACATTGCACCTTCGACAATAAAAATAGTGCAGGATGGATTACTCTCTGTCACAAAGACTGGAACAGGAAGGCGAGCCAATTTGTTTGGCGTCTCCATTGCAGGAAAAACTGGAACTGCTCAAAATGCACACGGAGAAGACCATGCATGGTTTGTAGGGTACGCGCCAGCAGAGAAACCTAAGTATGTTGTTGTAGCTATTGCTGAAGCAGGGAAAGCTGGTTCAGCCGTTACCGCTCCTATGGTGGGTAAAATGCTCAACTATCTTATAAACGGCAAAAAATATGCGGAACCTACAGAATTTAAAGAATAATGGTAAGGGGTGCATAAAATGATTCAGCTCAAAGGCAGAAAAGCAGGATTGCTGAGATGTATAATTCCCAGTGATATTAGCGAGAGGCAGTTGCTTGATGAATTCGCTGATACAATTGAAAAGGGAGGCAAAGTATTATTAGGTAATAATGTCGTTATAGATATGCAGGAAAGAGTATTTACTCCCTCTTTAGTAGTAAAAATATGGAAATGTTTTGTGGAGCCGTCAGGCTGTAAAGTTGTAAGTTGGTACTGTGCTGACGAATCGTCCTCGAAATGTCTTTCGGATCTTGGAATAAAAATGGAGGACGAAGCGTCTAAAGTCCCTATTTTATCTGAAAAAAATGCCATGAATGGCATTGAACCCGGCATCTTTTACACAGGCAATCTTAGAGGTGGGCAAAAACTTATACACAGTGGAGATGTAACAATTCTTGGACGTGTCCATGTTGGTGCAGAAGTACATGCAAAAGGACATGTCGTTGTTTTAGGCAAACTTTCGGGTCTTGTTCATGCAGGATGTGAAGGAGATAATAGTGTGTCTGTAATTGCCTATTCTCTTGAATCATCACAGGTAAGAATTGGCACAAAAGCAGGAATGATAGACAAATCATCAGATTTCTGGAGTAGACCAGCCGTAATAACTGTATGTAAAAATGAAGTGCTTATTACAGGCTGGCCATCTAAATAGGAGGAAGAACAACTTGGATTGTAGAATAATCGTAGTAACTTCAGGTAAAGGTGGAGTAGGTAAAACAACTACCACAGCAAATCTTGCGGCCTCCTTGGCAAAGGATGGACACAAAGTAGCAGCAATAGATGGAGATGTAGGCCTACGTAATCTTGATGTAATAATGGGACTAGAAAACAGAATAGTTTATACGCTTGTTGACGTTGTAGAAGGAACCTGTCGTTTGAATCAGGCACTTATAAAGGACAAGAGAATTGATAATCTTTTCCTGATACCTACAGCTCAGTCGCGTACGAAGGATTCAGTTTCAGCAGAACAGATGTTAGCTCTTTGTGCGGAGCTAAGAAAAGATTTCGATTTTGTTCTTATAGACAGTCCAGCAGGAATAGAGGCTGGGTTTCATAATTCAGCTATTGGTGCAGATGAAGCAATCGTGATTGTAACTCCTGAGGTTTCAGCAGTCAGAGATGCAGACAGAATAATAGGACTTTTGGAGTCAATGGAAAAAGCTCCAATTCGTCTTATAATAAATAGGATTAAACCTGATATGGTGACTCGCGGTGAGATGTTGGATGTTCAGGATGTTTTGGATATTTTAGCTGTAGATCTTCTAGGAATTGTCCCTGATGATGAAAGCATCGTAACCTCTGCCAACAAAGGAGAGCCTCTTGTTCTTGGAAGCACATCAAAGGCGGCTAAGGCCTATTCAAATATAGCTAAACGCGTTGCTGGTGAAGAAGTCCCAATTATCAATCTCTTTTCAGAGTCTAAGGGATTCTTTTCATGGCTGTTTGGTAAGAAAAAGTAGGTGATGGTATGTTTGATTTTGTTTCTAAATTTTTTAAATTAGAAAGAAGTAAAAATGTGGCGAAAGAGAGACTACAACTGGTTCTAATTCATGATAGAAATGATATCTCACCAGAGATACTGAACTCGTTAAAGGTTGAAATGATCGCTACCATTAAAAAATATCTTGAAATAGATGAGGGCGGAATTGAAATAGAACTGGATCGTGCAGATAGATCGGTAGCACTTGTTGCAAATATACCGCTAAAGAATATAAATAGAAGAACAAGAGGAAGGTCAAAGCGTGTCTGAGAAGATAGCAGCTGTTCGATGGAGTGATATCCGTTCATATTTAGATATTCCAATGCTGGTAATCACTCTAGTGCTTTTTTCGTTTGGTGTAGTGGCAATATATAGTGCCAGCTTTTCCTACACCTCGGATCTTGCGCTGTCTTCTTATGTTGTACGCCAGCTTATTTGGGGAGCTATTAGCGCTCTTATATACGTTGCCGTGCTGAAGATTGGATATAAAAAGTTTATAGAAGTAGCTTTTTATCTTTTTGCCATAACAGTTTTTCTCCTTTTTCTTTTATTGCTTGTAGGTAAAGTATCTAAGGGAGCACAAAGCTGGTTCCATTTTGGTTTTATGAGATTTCAGCCATCTGAACTTGGAAAAGTAGTATTTGCACTGGTTATCGCTAGAGTAGCTGCTAGGTTTCCACCTAAAAGTTTCAGAGCAATGCTTCCGACTCTTGGAGTTGCACTCTTAATGACACTACCTATTTTACTGCAACCAGATCTTGGAAGTTCTCTTGTATACTTAGCTATGCTGTTTATAGTTCTTATTGTTTCTGGTGCTCCTCTTAGATTTTTATTAGGAATTGTTTTAGCCGGACTTGCTTCTTTACCTGTGGCTTGGATTATTCTAAAACCCTATCAGAGAATGAGACTTCTTATTTTTATGGATCCCTCAGTAGATCCGCAAGGTGCTGGCTATAATGTTATTCAATCTAAAATAGCTGTAGGATCAGGAGGGTTACTAGGAAAGGGTTTTTTGCAAGGAACACAGGGAAAGCTTCATTTTTTGCCTGAACCACATACAGATTTTATCTTCAGTGTCTTTTCTGAAGAATTTGGCTTTATAGGAAGCGCCACAGTACTCATATTATTCTTCTTTCTGCTTTGGAAAATCCTCAGCGTCGCTCTTTATACGAAGGATTTGCGCGCGAAAATACTGACAACATCAATTTGCGCATGGTTTTGGTTTCAGATTACAGAAAGTGTTGCAATGAGTATGGGGCTTGCTCCAATCACAGGGATACCACTTCCTCTGTTCAGTTACGGCGGCAGTTCTTTGATGGCCGTAGCGATAGGGCTTGCTCTAGTTCAGAGTGTAGTTATAGTATCAAAAGAAGATAGATTTTAATTAAAAACTCAATTGAAATTATATGGAATAACAATTCCATTTAAAATATTAAATGTTTTCTGCACTTGATTACAAAATTGCAGCAACATTCTTGGAGGAACAGATTCATGTCAACGCAACTTAAGACAGATTCTTTGTGTTCCATACTTTCCGAAGTAAAGCGTCCGTCGAGATATATCGGCGGAGAGTGGGGATCATCACCAGCAAGACAAGATCGTAAAGATATTTTGCAAGTTTGCTATGCTTTTCCAGATTTATATGAAGTTGGAATGAGCTATCTTGGTTTCCAAATATTGTACTCTCTTACAAAATCTCTTGATTATGCTGATGCAGAGAGAGTTTATTCTCCTTGGTCTGACATGGAAGAATCGCTACGTAAAACAGGAACACCTCTCTGGTCTCTTGAAAGTAAACGCCCTCTTATGGAATTTGATGTCATAGGGTTCACACTTCAGTACGAACTTTCATATACGAATGTACTAACAATTCTTGATTTAAGTGGAATTCCTCTGCGTTCTTCACAAAGAAATGATAGCCATCCAATAATTTTGGCCGGAGGTCCCTGTGCACTATCTCCTGAACCTATGGCTCCTTTTATAGATGCTTTTTGTATAGGGGACGGAGAAGTTATTCTTCCAGAAGTTTATCAAGTCTTGCATGATTTAAAGGGTCGATCACGTTCGGAAAAACTTTCGGCACTTTCTAAGATTGAAGGTGTATATGTCCCTGAAATTAAGTCTAAGCAACCTGTTAGAAAACGCATTATTGAGAATCTTGATGATGCTTTTTATCCAACGGAAATGATAGTTCCAAACACAGGGATAATACATGACAGAATCGCAATTCAAGTTTTCAGAGGCTGTACAAGAGGTTGTCGTTTTTGTCAGGCTGGAATGATAGATCGCCCCGTTCGCGAACGCAGTGCGAATTCAGTTGTGAATCAAATTGAAAAATTATTAAAAACTACAGGCTGGGAAGAAGTTGGGTTACTCTCTCTTGCTACGTGTGATTGGACAAACTTCGATGAGGCTTTGAAAAAACTTACCCCTCTGCTTGAAAAAAATCAGACTAAGCTAAGCTTGCCCAGCCTGAGAACTGATGCGGATTCTGTAAACATAGCTGCCAAACTACAATCCATACGCAAAGGTGGATTAACTTTTGCGCCAGAGGCGGGAACTCAAAGACTTAGGGATGTTATTAATAAAGGTGTAACGGATAAGGATATAGAAGAAGCACTAGAAGCTACCTTCTTCCACGGATGGGAAAGAGTCAAACTTTATTTTATGATGGGACTTCCAACAGAAACTCAAAAAGACCTTGCTGGTATTATTGATATATGCGATATGGCCGTTTCCATTGCAAAAAAACATAAATGCCGCGGAGATGTTTCAGTTTCACTGGCAGGATTTGTTCCTAAAGCACACACTCCTTTTCAGTGGGCGGCGCAGCTTGACAAGGATTCTCTGCGTGAGAGCGGTCGCTGGGTAAAAAGTAATATTAGAAATAAAAAAGTCAAACTTTCATACCATGAGCCAGAGCAAACTTTTCTTGAAGGCGTATTTGCACGAGGAGATTCTCGTTTGGCGGATGTAATAGAAGAAGTATGGCNNTTCTCGTTTGGCCGATGTCATAGAAGAAGTCTGGCGCAGAGGCGCACGCTTTGACGGTTGGACTGAATGTTTTAATTTTGATAGATGGATGGAAGTATTTCGCGATCTGGAAATTGACGCAGAGAGCTACGCTATTCGTCAACGCGAACTTGACGAAATACTACCATGGGATCATATAGACTCTGGAGTGTCTAAAGAGTATCTTTCGAAAGAATGGGCGAAAGCGCTGAATGCTGCAAATACAATCGATTGTCGTGACGGCTGTAATTTCTGTGGCTGGCAGGGGCGTACAAACGTAAGAGGTTGTAATAATGCATAGAATTAGAATTATTTTTTCTAAAACCGAATGGATCACGTTTTTGAATCACATGGACTTGCCAACGCTATTTTCTAGAGCTGCAAGGCGTGCAGGACTATCTCAGGAGTTTACTCAGGGATTTTCTCCACGACCGCGTGTTAGCTTAGGCCCTCCTTTAGCAATAGGCGTTGAGGGACTAGAAGAAGTTGCAGAACTCTGGTTTTTGGACTGGAATGAGTCTTCATTGAATAAATGGAATGAACAAATGCCAAAAGGCATAAGAATATTAAAATGTGCGGAAGTAGAAGGACCTGTTTTGTCGAAATACACAACGGCTGCTATCTATGAAATTGAAGGTTTAGGTGTACAACTTACAGAGCGAGCTTTGGAAGTGCTGAAGCAAAGAGTTGCTGAAATTGGCGTACTCTATCAGTCATCGCTTGAATCCGGTGTTATCACACTGACAGTTGGAAATCTTGAACGTTGTACTGCTGGAAACCTCGTTAAAGCACTCAAAGAAAATGAAGTATGTGAAGGATGGACGGATTTACGCCTTGTACGTCGTATTGTAGGTACTTGGGATTTCGAAACAAACTCCGTGCTTTCGCTCATTTAGTCTTGGGAGGATTTTATATGGGAACAAAAACTAGAGCAAAAAAAATTATAGCCAACATGATAGATTCGGAAGAAATCAGAATAGCTGTACTAGATGACAAGGGCAAACTCTATAATTTCTTTATAGAGAGGATGTTCGAACATCAAAGGACTGGAGAAATATATAAAGCAAAGGTAGATAGTGTTCTTCCAGGAATGCACTCTGCTTTTTTAAATCTTGGTGATGGACGTAATGGGTTTCTCTATCTTAATGACGTGCAAGGTATTGAGGTTAAACCTGGCATGGACATGCTTGTTCAAGTTGTCAAAAATGCACGCAAGGGCAAGGGAGCACGCGTATCACCACGCATTTCGCTTGCAGGACACTACATGGTACTTATACCTGACGGACATGAAACTGGTGTTTCAAAGCGAATTGAAGATGAAGAGGAAAGATTACGCCTAAGAAACATTGCTAAGAAGATACGTCCTGAAGGATTTGGCATAATAATTAGAACAGTAGCAGAGAACTGCGACAAAGATAGCCTTTTAGACGACGTGAACGAACTTCTTCTGCAATGGAAGGAAGTACAGCGTAAGGCCAAACTAAGTAGCTCTCCAAGCCTAGTACATAAAGATCTCGGACTTTTAGAGAGAGTACTACGTGATGAATTGAATGATGACATTGATGAAATAGTTGTCGACACAGAGGAAGACAAAAAGAATATAGAAGATTTCATAAAACGATTCTTTGTTGAAGCAAATTTTGAAATAAACTATTACGACGGAGCGATTCCTATATTTGATGTTTATAATATAGAGAAACAGCTTTTGGAACTTCAAGATAGAAAAGTTTGGTTACCATCAGGCGCATATCTCGTAATTGACCAAACAGAAGCACTTACAGTAATAGATGTGAACACTGGTAAGTTTATTGGTTCAAAGAATCTTAATGACACTGTAATAAAAACAAATATGGAAGCTGCGATTGAAATAGCGCGACAATTACGTCTGCGTGCTCTGGGTGGAATAATTGTTGTCGATTTTATAGATATGAATACCGATGAAAATAAGAATGAACTAATTCTACAACTTCAGGAACTATTTAAAGATGATAGATGCAAGCCAGGAGTTTATGGCGTAACTGGACTTGGACTTGTTGAAATAACAAGAAAACGCGCAAGAACAGACACTCGTGCCGCACTAACCAGGAGTTGCCCATTTTGTGAAGGACTTGGACAAGTTACTCGTGTAGAAAGTGTAGCAATGCAAATAAAACGCTTTATAAGAAAAATAACGGCTTCATCTAAATCGAAAGCGCTACTCATAGAAGCGTATCCGTTAGTTGCTGAATATATAGCAGAAATGCTCCTCCTGATTTGGGAGGAAGAGTTTGAAATAAAGATATTTATTCGAGGCTGCCCGGATTTCTCATGGGGAAAATTTAGACTCGAGGCGCAAGGCACGTTGAATCAAGTAGAAAATAAAATAGCAGCATTGGAAAAAAGAGAGGGATGGGCCATTGTACATAGGTCGTCTCCAACTTAGAGGTTTTAAAAGTTTCGGAGGATCGCATGATCTTATTCTTTCGTCAGGGTTCACGGCAATTGTCGGACCAAACGGAAGTGGTAAGAGCAATCTGCTTGATGCTCTGAGATGGTCGCTCGGAGATAGCCATCCGGGTCGTCTTCGCATAACTCGTCAGAGTGATCTACTCTTTCAGGGTTCTATCACTATGCCTGCAGCTAAAGAAGCAGAAGTTATCCTTCAATTAAGAGATGAAGGTCGTTCTTGCATTATAAAGCGCCGAGTAAGTTCACCCGATGGTGCTACGGTTGTCTTTGTGGATAACAACAGAAAAACTATAATAGAATTAAATGAAATAAAAAGAGATTGGAAACTTGAGGGCGACAGATTTGCTTTTATAGGGCAGGGAGAAGTAGCCGAAGTTATAAGACAAGGTCCTACAGCTCGCAGACAGCATCTTGAAACACTTTTTGGAATAGATGTTTATCGCAAACGGCGTATGGAAGCATCAGATAGACTTGATACTGTAAAAGAAGAATATGAAAAACTACGTAACCTTATGGCAGAATTAAATATACGGCGCGAAGAAATAGGACCGGAAGTTAAAAGGGCCGCGCAGTTGCGAGAGATACTGAATAGCATTGAAGAAGAAAGAAAGTTGCTTTATTGGCTTCGAAGATCTGCCTCTGAAAAGTCAATAGAAGTTATTGAAGACGAAATAACTCGCGCATACTCTGAACGTTCAAATCTAACCTTTTTCACAAATGCTTGGTCGAAAGCTCTTGTAGAGACAGAAGCACAAATCGCAAAATCTTCACGCGCAAGAGAGCAACAGACATGGGAACTAGAACAGTGCAAAAATAGATTTGATGGCCTCACAAAATCAGGCTTTGCGTCAGCCACAAATCTACGTACATCGCGTTCGAGACTGGCTCAAGCGATGGAAGAAAAAGAAAAAGCCAATAAACACATGGAACTTCTTTCAAAAGAACAAGAAGAGTCTGGAAAAGAAAATAAAAAAGCTAGAGCAGCAATGGAAAAAACACAGAATGAACTTGAAAAAACAGAGAAAAAATGGCAAGCATATAATGAGCGCTTAAAAGAAGAAAAAGAAGAAAGAGAAGCTTGGAATGCCGAAAAAGGCGTGCTTGAAGCTGAACTACAGCAGGTAAGAGCAAAACTTTCATACTTGGGTAAAGAGTTACTTGAAACAAGAGACAAAAAGAACACTGCTTTAGACCCACGCAAAGACCTTGATCAACAGATAAAGAAACATGAGAAAGATAGAGACAAGCTTCTTAATGACCAAGATAAAATTGTTAAAAGACATGGCGAGCTCTATGCATCAGTACAGACACTGGCTAGTGAACTTCAACGCGCACGCAGAACTGCAGGGCAGGCCCGTTCAAAACTTAATCAGGTTACTGACTCGATGCAGTCAGAGATATATCCACGTCCTGTTCATTATCTGCTTTCCATGGTTCAGTTAAGCAATAAGCTGAATGCTGCGCCGAGAGCTGTAATAGATGTTTTCAACTGCGAAGCAAAACTGTCGATAGCACTAGAAGCATATCTTGGTGGGCGTCAGTTTCAGCTTCTAGTTGAGAATCTTGAAGAGGCTGGACGTTGTATTGATGAATTAAAAGCAAAATCTGTAGGTCGAGCAACGTTTCTTCCTCTAGAACGAGCCAAACCGCGGTTTCCGAATAAGAGCTTTAAACTTCCTTCAAAAGGAATAGTTGGGTGGGCAATAGATCTCATAAAAGTTGAGCATCACTGGTTGCCTGCAATACAGCAAATTATGGGTGATCTTCTTATTGTTGACACATACGCTACAGGCCAGGAAATAGTGCGTTCTGGATTTAATAGTCCAGTAGTTACGATGGAGGGCGATGTGTTTCAGCCAGGAGGAACAGTTTCGGGTGGTCGTTCTCAAAGAACAGGAAAAACTCTTGAACTGAAGGCACAAATTGAAATACTTAAACAAGAAGCAGAAGAAGCAGACAAAATATCTCAGAAAACAGAGAAAGATTTTAAAAAAGTAGAACAGGAAGAACTTGCTGTTTCAGAACAAAAAGAAAGTTATATACGAAACATAAGAGAACTTGATGGACGTATAGCAGTTTTAATAGATCAGAAGGAATCCTTTCTAAAAGAGAGTAAGCGTATGGAGGGAGAAAGAGAACGTATTCTCTCCTCTATAAATGAAGAGGGTAAAAAATGGCAAAAAATATTGAAATCACTTGCAGATTTAGAAGAAAAATGGGATAGACCGTCAGAAATTGAAGATGATCAGAAACTAATAGAGGAGCGCGAACGATTGCGCGCACAAGTTGCAGTTGCAGCAGAACGGCTCCGTTCTCAATTCGCTCTTATGGAACGTGTCAGTAACGAAGTGCGAGCAGAAAATCAGACAATACGCAAGCTTGAAGAAGAAATAGCAGAGCTTGATCAGACATGCGTTAGAGAAAGAGGAAGCCTTGCTGGAATAGGTAAGAGTTGTCTTGAAATATTTTATAGGCGGAAAGAGCTCATAAAAGAGATAGACCAGTTTGTTGATGGTTATTCTGCACTTGAAAATAAACGGGAATATCTACGCAAGAGAGTTTCTTTCGCAGAGGTGCGAGCCCGTTCTGGTATGGATATGATAACAAAGATTGAGTCCAAAAAGGGCGAAACTGAACGAGAACTTGCAGAACTTGTGGACACTTGGGAATTACAATATCCTTACCCTGGCGATGAAGGTTTACCTGATGATATAGATATAAATGAACTTAGAAAAACAATAAATAACGGTGACAGAAAAATAAAAGCTTTTGGCGAAGTAAACATGGGAGTCCTCTCCGAAGATCAAAGTTTAAAAGATCGCCTAGCATTCCTTGGAGAACAGCTTGATGACGTGCGCGCCAGTGCAGCTGAGCTACAAAAACTAATTTCTGATGCAGATAAACAAGCCCACAAAGTGTTTTCCGATGCTTTGTATGAAGTAGATAAAAGATTCTGCAACCTTTTCCAAAGACTATTTGGCGGAGGAGAGGCACATCTCGAGATGGCGAATGATGAAACAATATGGGATGCAGGCGTAGATGTTGTCGCCAGACCACCAGGAAAACATCCTCAAGAAATAAAACAACTATCTGGAGGAGAGCAATCTCTTGCTGCAATATCACTTCTCTTTGCATCAATGGAAGTTGCGGGATGTCCGCTTGTCGTTCTGGATGAAGTAGATGCATCTCTTGACGAAGTCAATCTTAGAAGATTCTCCGAGCTTACAAAAGAGTACGCTAAAAACAATCAAATACTTGCAATGACACACAGAAGACTAACTATGGAACGAGCAGATGTCCTATACGGCGTAACTCTATCTGAGCCAGGCCTATCTCAAGTTATTGGTGTGCGCATGGAAGATTGGACATAATGTCGCAAAAGAGAGAGAATCTTCTAAATGGAATTTTACATATATTGCAACCGGAGGCAAACAAAGGTCTTCGAGTTAACGTAGATACAATTTTATTGGCTGATTTTGCAAAACCGGCAAAACGAGAGAAAATTCTTGATATTGGTTGTGCTCATGGCGCAATTTCATTGATACTA
>LSQX01296325.1_pt3 | contig 19704 bp, 14 predicted proteins | sample 654561 | NCBI WGS metagenome assembly LSQX01 (sample SAMN04489861, study PRJNA283612) | anaerobic digester metagenome | isolation source: 4 biogas reactors fed with cattle manure at either 37C or 55C with and... | place: Denmark: Kongens Lyngby | collected 2014
ATCTTTGTAGCAGGCTTTATTGGCACGCCGCAGATGAATTTTATCGACACCACCATCCACAAGCAAGGCGGAAAATACTATGCAAAAATCAACTCCAGCCTCTTCCCTCTTCCTGATGGAAAATTCAAAAATGACGTTTTAGAACAATTCACGAACAAAGACCTCGTTCTAGGAGTTCGACCGGAGGACGTCTCAATAGTAAGAGGTCTGTCCGTTGAACCGCCATATCTGGACGCAGTTGTAGAAGTTGCCGAACACATGGGCTCAGAAATATACATCTACATCGACTACAAAGGTGAGCAGCTGATTGCCAAGGAGAGATCCGACGGACATTTCACAATGGATGAAAAAATCGATATCAGTTTTGACATGAACAAAATCCATCTCTTTGACAAAGAGACAGAACAGTCATTACTTAAACTAGAATAATACATCTTTTCATGTTTTTCCTACAAGAGAGCCGCCCTTTGGGGCGGCTTTCTTGTGTGATGCTTAGTTCCTGGTACGTTTTCATGCAATCATTTTTCTATCCCAGCACACCGACGTAACCATAGTCTTTTTTACCGTCCGACAGCCACACTTTTCTGTAAGTCAAAGGGGTCAAACCTTCTCTTTCCTTAAATAGGTTTATAAAGTGGGAAACATTATTCATACCACACTCATAGGCAATGCTAGTAACTGTATCGTCACTTTCTCGCAACCTATGTTTTGCAAAGTTTATTCTTGTCAATATGATGAACTCATTTACAGTGATACGAGTGGTAGCCTTAAATTTACGTGCTAAATGATATTTGCTTATACCAAAACGCGAAGCCAACTCATCTAAAGAAAGAGATTCTTGATAATGCTGTTCAATATAATTGATCACAGCTTCAATGTCTTTAGGAACTGACGTTATAGGTTCATTGGTCGTTAGAACTTGCATCAACATTTCTGTCAGAATTTCATTGATTATATTGGAAGATTGGACCTCATAGCCTAAGCTTTTTTCCTGATTTAAGGTTAATATTCGTCGAAGCCAGGTCTCCATTTGATATTTGTTATTTACAGTAAAAGGTGCGTAGCCATAAGAATTTATTTCTTTAAAAACAGGAAGAACATTTTCACCATAAAAGTGGACCCATAGAGTATCCCAAGTTTTCCCAATCGGAGTATAGTACACATGATGTTCCATGCAATTTATTATGAAAATCTGTCCCGGTTTGATCGTAAAACTCATATCTTTATAATCTAAATGGCCCTCTCCGGCAAGAGAGTAGATAATCTGAAAAGAGAGAAGATTTGCGCGCTCCGTATAATACGGATAGAAGGTCTGAAAGTCTCCTACTTCCTGAATACGATAAGGCATTGATCGGCTGAGTTTTGTTGGGGTGACAAAATGACGAACAGAAGTTTCCGTCCAGTCAGCAGAAAATTTTTCAAAGAGTTTTTTTCTTGACATATTGTGTTATTTTCCTATTCTAGTTTATTAAAACTTTTGAACAAATACAGCTTACGGCAGATTGAAAGCGATAGCAAGATAATGTTATTAATGCGCAACATTGAGACTTGTATACGGTTTTTGCCAGTCATATACTAAGTATCACAAGCAAGGTGCCTTAGTCAGCTTTTCTTCAAGGCAAAATCACAATTAGATTGAAATCACAGGAGGAGAAATGTCAGAACCAATTCTGGAATTACATGGAATATCCAAGTTCTTCCCTGGCGTCAAAGCCCTCGACAATGTGCATTTCGACCTGAAAAAAGGCGAAGTTCATGCTCTAGTCGGTGAAAACGGTGCGGGCAAATCCACTTTCATAAAAGTTATTTCAGGAGCTCATCATGCTGATGAAGGCGAAATGCTTCTGGACGGCAACAAAGTGGACTTCCGCAACACAAGAGATGCTAAAGACGCAGGTATAGCAACAATCTATCAACAAGCAACTGTTTATCCCCATTTAACTGTCGCTGAAAATATATTCATGGGTCATGAACTGGTCAAAGGTGGACGAATTCGTTGGAATGAAATGAACAAACGTGCGAATGAGCTACTGTCTGATTTGGGGGCAGATTTTAAAGCTACGGATGAGGTAGAAATCCTTAGTGTCGCCCAACAGCAGATGCTCGAAATCGCTAAAGCTCTCTCGTTGGATGCACGCATCATCATCATGGACGAACCAACGGCAGCGCTAACCATGCAGGAATCTCAGCTTCTGTACGAGATTACAGAAAGGCTCCGCGATTCCGGAACTTCAATTATATTTATTTCACACCGTTTCGAAGATATCTTCCGTTTGGCTTCAAGAGCTACGGTTTTCAGAGATGGTAAATATATCGATACATTTAACGTAGATGAAATTACCAGCGATGATTTGATTCAGGCTATGGTTGGTCGCGAGATCTCCGATCTCTTCCCTAAGGTTAGATCAGATATTGGTGAAGAAGTGCTGCGAGTTGAAAATTTAAGCCGCACTGGGTACTTCCACGATGTCTCATTCAATGTTCATCAAGGTGAAATTCTAGGCGTGACTGGTCTAGTAGGTGCTAGGCGAACAGAAGTAATGGAATGTATTTTTGGCATTTCGAGACCCAGCAGCGGTAAGATTTTCGTTGAAGGAGAAGAAGTGCAGATCAAGCATCCTGAAGACGCAATGAATTTGGGCATTGGGCTTCTCTCAGAGGACCGCCAGCATCATGGGCTAATCGTGGATTGGGCGATTGGCGACAATATCACCTTGCCAATTATCTCCGATTTGGCTGTAAATGGCTTTCTAAGACAGAAAGAAGAAGATAAACTAGCGCGCGATTTAGCCGAAACATTGAATGTAAAGACGCCTAGTATCTTTAATCTTGCTAGCTCTCTTTCTGGAGGCAACCAACAGAAAGTAGTTGTGGCTAAACTTTTAGCCTCTCAATTGAAAATTATTATCCTCGATGAACCTACAAAAGGTGTTGACATCGGAGCAAAAACGCAAATGTATGAAATAATCAGTAATCTTGCAAACCAGGGTTATGCTGTCATTTTTGTATCGTCAGAAATGCCTGAAATCCTTAGTATGTCTGACCGTATCATGGTTATGGCTGACGGTTACGTTACCGCCATACTCGACAATGAAGCTACTCAAGAGCAGATTTTGGCATGCTGTATGAGTAAAGAGAAGAAAGAGGCTTAAGATGGAGCAGAAAAACAATTCGGTATTAAGAACACTGCTCAAGTCTCGTGAGCTGAGCTTGGTAATAGTTCTCACACTCTTTATATTGATAATACAGCTGCGCAATCCTGTTTTTCTATCTGGTGGCAATATCAATGACTTACTGCGCAACTATTCAGTAACAATGATAGTTGCTCTGGGCATGATGGGTGTTTTAATCGTAGGTGGTATTGATATTTCCGTAGGCTCTACATTAGCAATGTCAGGTATGACCATGGCACTTCTAATGAGAGATAATCCGGGAATATCTACTCCGCTGGCCTTCCTCATCTCCACAGCTGTAGGCCTTCTGGGTGGTCTGTTCAATGGAGTGGTAACAGTAAAAGGTAAAGTTCCTCCGATCATAACTACGATGGGTACGATGAATATCTTCAGAGGCATAACTTACTTAATAGCTCAAAACCAGTGGGTAGCTGCAATTCAATTACCTGATAATTTTAAATCTTTTGCAAACAGCAAGTATTTAAGCTTCGGACTGGTCAACAATATGATCATGATCATGCTGGTAGCATTCGTTATTTTCTATTTCTTCATGCGGTATTCCAGAATTGGACGCCGTATATACGCTACCGGCAGCAACGAATACGCTGCTAAGATGAGTGGAATTAACACAGACAGGATCAAAATCCTCACCTATGCAATCCTTGGCACTCTATGTGGTTTGGGCGGCGCTATGTGGGTTTCAGTCTACGCTTCTGCTCAGGGAAACATGGCCATCGGTTTGGAGATGGATGCCATAGCTGCCTGCGTTATTGGCGGTGTCAGTCTTAGTGGAGGAAGAGGTAGTGTTGTTGGTGTATTCCTTGGTGCCTTAATCATGGCTATCATCGGAAATGCTTTGCCTCTCATAGGAGTCTCCCAGTTTTACCAGACTGCATTGAAAGGCCTGATCATACTAGTAACAGTTATCCTCAATGTTCTGGGTCAACGACAAATGACCAAACGTAATCTTGGAAAGAGAGATCTGATATGAAATTTAAATCACCTTTAGACAATGGATATACCATATCAGCATCGCGCGAAAGAAGCCCTAAAGAATTCTTTTTGAGATGGGAATGGTTTTTATTACTGATATTCGTCATAGTAAATATCAGTAACAGTCTCCTCTCCGAGCATTACCTGAGTGTCAATGGTTTATTTAATGCGACTTCATCATTCCTTGAAAGCTCATTTCTTACTTTGGGAATGGTTTTCGTACTGATCATCGGAGAAATCGATATCTCTGTTGGTTCTAGCGTTGCTCTTTCAGCTGTCGTAATGGCGGAAAGTTATAACGTGCTAGGACTTCCAATGTGGGTCTGTGTAATCATTGCAATCTTGACGGGAATGCTCTGTGGGCTGCTTAACGGAATCATACTAGTCAAGTTCCCTGAACTTCCTGCTATGATCGTCACCTTAGGAACCCAAATCCTTTATCGCGGAATCGCATTGATCATTTTACGGGACGAGGCTTCAGGTGGTTTTACAAACGTCAAGTGGTTCTCCGACTTATACTGGGGCAAGATTGGTCCCATACCGATCATGTTTATATTTTTCATTGCTTTGGCGATCATCATGGGTATTATTCTCCACAAAACAGTATTTGGACGACGCATGTACGCAATTGGCAAAAACAGAAATGCTGCACGCTATTCAGGAGTCCGCACAGATCGCATCAAATTAATTGTATTCATCATAATGGGAATATTCTGTGGAATTACAGCAGTCTTTCTTACCTCGCGAATGGGTAGCACACGCTCTAATATCGCATCGGGTTACGAAATGAACGCTATCTCAATGTGTGTACTTGGTGGTGTCAGCACTAATGGTGGGAAAGGCACGTTTATCGGCGCCTTCCTCGCAATATTTATACTTGGCTTCCTGCGCTATGGGTTGGGTTTGATAAACATACCATCGCAACTAATGATGGTCATTGTCGGTTTGCTTCTGATCGTTTCTGTAATGATTCCGAATCTGAATCTTGGAAAACGTAGAAGCAGAAGCCTTTAACCTTTTGCGCAAGCATATACAGCACGAAGCGTAAAGCATCTCTGAAGAAGAGAAAAGAAGAAACAACAGGAGGAATAGTTTTGAAAAAGATTCTAAGTATCATTCTTGTGTTGAGCATGGTCTTGGCCTTTGTCGCCTGTGCACCATCTGAACCAACGGAACCAGAAACACCTGAACCCGAAGTTACAGACCCCGCAGGAGAAGAGCCCGTAGACACAGATCCTGCAGGAGAAGAGCCCGTAGGAGACGACAAAACCTATGCTCTTATTGTTAAGAGCGCTGGTAACCCTTTCATGCAGAAAATGATCGATGGATTCACCGAAGTCATTGATGCCGAAGGCGGCGAAGTTGTTATTAAGCAGCCGGAAACTGCTACAGCAGAACATCAAATCACCATGATCAATGAACTGGTAGCCCAGGGAGTCGACTCCATCTGCATCGCAGCCAATGACGTCGATGCTCTTCAACCAGCACTCACTGCAGCTATGGACGCAGGCATCAAAGTATCAGGTCTTGACTCTGCTACAAACGCTGACAGTCGCCAGCTGTTCATTAACCAAGCTGGTACCGTAGAGATTGGTGTTGCACTATCCGAAGCAGCTCACGACATCATGGGCGGCGAAGGTGAATTCGCTATCCTTTCAGCTACAAGCCAGGCTACCAACCAAAATGCTTGGATCGAAGCAATGGCAGACACCATGGCAAATGATGACATGTATGCCAACATGACCAGAGTCGAAGTTGCTTATGGCGATGACGAATATCAGAAATCAGTTGACCAGACACAGGCTCTGCTGAGAAACTATCCTGACCTCAAGCTGATTGTAGCCCCTACAACCGTTGGAATTATGGCTGCAGCTAAAGTATTAGAGGATCAGGGAGTCACTGACACAGTCAAACTTACCGGTTTGGGTCTACCATCTGAAATGGCTGACTACGTTGGTGATGGAGATGATTTCTCAACACCATATTTCTATCTCTGGAATCCAATCGATCTCGGCCGCTTGGGTGCTTATGCATCTATCGCTTTGGTCGATGGTTCCACTACTGGTGCTGCTGGTGAAACCTTTGGCGCAGGCGATCTCGGTGAATATGAGATCGTTGAAGCAGCTGACGGTGGCACAGAAGTTATTCTTGGCCCGCCATTCAAGTTCACACCTGAGAACATTGATGAGTGGAAAGACGTTTATTAAATCTCAGCTATTGCTTGAAGTAAAAAGCTGAATAATAAGACCTTCCACCTTCGTGGGAGGTCTTGTTTTTTTAAGGAGGAAGTGATGACCATTAGAGGATTCAAGATGTATTTATACCCAGGCAAAAAAGAAGAGTATAAAAAGCGCCACAACGAACTGTGGCCTGAGATGAAAGACATGATCCATGAATATGGTGGTAGCAACTATTCTATCTTTCTAGATGAAGATACAAATACACTATTCGGCTACATCGAAATAGAGGATGAGGAGCACTACGACAAAAGCGCACTGACAGAAATCAATCAGAAATGGTGGGCTTACATGGCTGACCTTATGGAAACAAATGCTGATAACAGTCCCGTCACTGAAACCTTGCCTATGCTCTTTCATCTGGACTAAAAAAGAGAGTTTGTGAGCGTTAAAAAACCGTCCCATATTGGGCCGGTTTTTTAATTAGCATTTGTCTTAACATTTATTCTAGATTAAACGCTATATCTATTTTTTCAATCTCATCTTTAGCAATGTGAACGACATCTCCAAGATCATGTGACTGAATGATGGATTTCGCCGTGAATTCTGCCACTTCCAATCGGTCAAATGCATTTAGCAAGTTGCTTCCAGTCACAATAACGCAGTCGTTTTCACAAATAAGGACTGGAGTCTGTGGAGTGAGTTTAGAAGCTGTCTCTTCAATCTTAAGGAAATTGTCGCCATAGGGTATCTTCTTGATCTCTCGTAGCATGATATAACTTTCCGGTATAGTCTTAGGATCGAACGTCAGGTCGGTCACGGCGAAGGCCATGATGTTGGGGGGATGTGCTAGCAATATGGACTTTACACCCGGGCTAGTTTCATATATTTTCTGATGCAAACGAACAGAACGCGAGGGTAATTTACCTGCCTCTCGATAGCCATCTCTAATCAACACTATATCCTCTACTCCAAGGTATTTGCGGTCTTTTCCATATGGAGTGATTAGGAAGGAGCCATCTTCTAGACAAACAGAATAGGTACCTTGTGTACTAGTAAATAGTTCCATATCGTATGAACGATGAATGAGCTTAATTAGATCGCGACGGGCCGCATTCTCTTCACTGCTATGCTGGTGGGGAATGAACTCACTTAGTGAATAGCGGCTCTTATATGTTGTTGACTCAATTTGTTCATCAGTCAATTTGTTTATTTTCCCCAATTTAGTGGCATTAATTTCAAGTTGGGCAGAGGTCTCGATCGTTTCGAACATTTGAAAAGCTTTCCAGATATTTTCTGCTCCGATAACGACACCATGGTTTTCCAGCAAGACCGTGTCGCACCCTTCTGCAAATTTAGCCCCAATATTCGCTCCTAGTTCTTCACTGCCTGGAACAGCATATTCTGCAATTGCGAGCTCTCCGCAAATGCCTTTAACATTTGGCAAAAGAGAGGTACTAGGTAATTTGCGCACAATACTAAAAGCTACCATACCTGGAGAATGAGCATGGAGTACAGCACCTATATCTGGACGCATTTCATAAACGTTCAAGTGAAAAGGGTACTCAGATGATGGTTTGTGACGCCCTTCGATAGTACCGTTTCGCTTAATGAGCATAATATCATCTCGTTTGAGCATGCCCTTGTCTATGCCGCTGGGTGTAATCCAAACATCACCGTTTTCATCTTTAATGGACAGATTGCCTCCGGATGTTGTAGTCATGCCTCGATAATATATACGATCCATCATCATAACTAACTGATCTGCTGGGTGTAGCAAATTGAAATGCATATTCTTCCTCCCTCTTCTGCTGCCTTTAAGCTAAAACCTATCATAACTGTACACTCAATGAGTAACAACAGTTAATTGTAAAGTTTGCATATTTTTTAATAAACGCTACAGACAAATTGTATTCGAGCGCTGCATCATTTTCTGATAAGACTCTGGCAACGGCTGATCGGTAACTAGAACATCAACGTCTCTAGGACGAGCGAAGGTATACGGCATGTTAGAATTTAGTTTGGATACGTCCATTATGCACACAACTTTCTGAGCCTTATTGATGATTGTTTTCTTCAATTCGGCCTCGAGATAATCTCCACAGCTGAAACCGTTTTTCAAAGAACAGGCGCTTGCCCCGATAAAGGCCAGATCGATATTCAGGTTTTTGACATAGTTTTTTGAATAACTACCGGATAGCGCCAATGTGTCCCTATTAAGCTGACCTCCTATGAGATGGACTTTAACGTGAACTCGGTTTTGAACCAGTTCCAAAGCAACGTAGGGCGCAGGTGTCAGGACAAAAATATTTTCATCAGGTACTAGTTTGGCCAGTTGTACACAGGTTGTTCCAGCATCAATATAAATCGATCGAGATTCGCTCAGGAAATCTGCTGCTTTATCCGCAATACGTTGCTTGCTTTCCGTCCGTTCAATTTGACGAAGATCATAAGTTGCTTCCTTAAGCTGGGTCTGAATATCCATAGAACGCGCACCACCATGAAATCTTTGTATGCTGCCCTCTCGCTCAAGTTTTTCTAGATCGCGTCTAATCGTCATGCTTGACACATCAGGTTGGAGTTCACAGATCTCTGCAAAACGCACTTCTCCCTTTTGCTGAATATATTCAGCAATTATAGTTTGTCGTTCTTTCATGCTTGCCATATCATATTCCTTTGCGCTCACGTAATGTTAACTTAACATCTGTTTTGGTGTTACTTTTACTGTTGTTTGTTACATCTCTTTGATAATATCACACTAATGTTAGTATATCTAACATTCCCTGAAACACGCTAAAAGCCCGGCATCTAAGGCATTTAGTTAAATTTTTTGTAATAATATTTCTCTGATATTCCCTTTACAACATTAAATCTTTTTTTGTTTTTCTAACATTGTTGACACAGTTTTGATTAGCTAAACTATAAGTGTTGATTAAAGATGACTGAAAGCACGACCGTAGCTTGATTACTTACGGTTACTCACAGCTAAATAGTAGAAGGCAGGATAAATATGAAAACTACAGCAGTACGTATGTACGGTAAAAAAGATTTGCGTCTTGAGTCTTTTGAACTCCCCCCTCTCAAAGATGATGAAATTTTGGCTCATGTTGTTTCTGACAGTATTTGCATGAGCTCATACAAAGCAGCGATTCAAGGTTCTGATCATAAGCGTGTCCCTGATAACATTGATACTAACCCCATAATTGTTGGCCATGAATTTTGCGGTGAGATTTTAGAAGTTGGCAAAAAATGGCAAGAACAGTTCAAAGCTGGCGATCGCTTTGCCGTCCAGCCAGCGCTGAATGACCCTGAAAATATCTACGCAGCTCCCGGCTACAGTTTTGAATACATCGGCGGCAATGCAACCCATATCATCATTCCCTCAATCGTAATGGAACAAAACTGTCTTCTGAAATATGAAGGCGATGCCTTTTTTGCTGGTTCGCTAGCTGAACCTGTTTCCTGTATAGTAGGCGGTTTCAATGTAAACTATCACACTAAACCCGGTACTTATGAGCACGAAATGGGCATCGTTGAAGGCGGCAATATGGCTCTGATGGCGGGTGTAGGACCGATGGGACTTGGAGCTATCGATTTCGCCATTCATAACAAGCGCAAACCAGGGCTTTTGGTCGTAACTGATATTGATCAGAATAGGCTTGATCGCGCAGCTAGTATTTACACTGTAGAAGAAGCAGCCAAAAATGGCGTTCAGCTACATTACATTAACACTGGCGACGTTGAGGATGTACCTGCACTGCTTATGTCCTTTACTAAAGACAATCAGGGTTACGATGACGTTTTTGTTTATGCCCCTGTACGTCAGCTCTTAGAAGATGCAGGTAAGATTATGGGGTATGACGCCTGTCTAAACTTCTTCGCAGGTCCTACAGATCCTAGTTTTACTGCCGAATTTAATTTTTATGATGTTCATTACAATTCCACACATGTTGCTGGCAACTCAGGCGGAACCACAGATGACATCATTGAAAGTTTGGATTACATGAGCAAAGGTTTAATCGACCCGTCATCCATGATCACCCATATCGGTGGTTTGGATGCAGCTATTGAAACTACTTTGAATCTACCAAATATCCCGGGCGGAAAAAAATTGCTTTATACCAATATTTCGATGCCGCTTACAGCGCTCGAGGATTTTGCTGATTTAGGTAAAGATGATCCTCTCTTCGCCGAACTCGATAAGCTTGTTAAGGCGAATAATGGTCTGTGGAGTGTTGAGGCAGAACGTTATCTGCTCGAACACGGCAAGCCTTTGTCTGCTTAGTAGTTAAGGCTTAAAGAGGAGTAATCTCAAATGCAAGTAGATACAAATACTAAAACCGCAAAGCAAGCTGCTGCTCTGATTCCTGCTATTCGCGCATCGCAGCATACAGAAAAAGGCTTCCCTCTCGTTCGCTGGTTGGGAGATGTGAAACTAAGTACAGAAGCAAAAGACTCTTTGATCATTCGGAACATAGAAGCCAACGCAGATGATGAGTTTTTCCGAAACCTGGGAGCTGCCGATATTGCTCAGGTCCCCGGCCTGGGCTCCTTTATCATTGGTTGGACCTATGACGAGCTAATGCACATTTCTTCGTTGTTCGGCGTTAATTACAAACCAGTGAAAAAACGAGAACTCCCCTTTTACAAGCGAATGTTTCAAAAAATTGTCATCGTTACCGGTAGTGCACAAGGTTTTGGCCAGGGCATTGCTGAGGAACTGGCTCGCGAAGGTGCCTATGTCGTAATTGCCGATATGAATCTACCGCTTGCTCGAAAAGTAGCTGATGACATCAACAGTGACTTGGGTGATGGTACCGCCTTTGCTGTAGAGGTTGATGTAAGCAACGAGGAGTCAATGGAAGCCTTGATAAATCGCGTTGTACTTGAACTTGGGGGGCTGGATCTTTTCGTCAGCAATGCCGGTGTCTTGCGAGCAGGCGATCTGGAAGAAATGGATCTTAAATCCTTTGAGTTCGTAACCAAGGTGAATTACACTGGATATTTTATTGGCAGTAAATATGCCGCCCGTCCGATGCGTCTGCAAAACAGAATCGCCAAGGGTACTTATACGGATATCATTCAGGTCAATTCAAAATCCGGTCTAGAAGGCTCTAGCAAAAACTTCGCTTATGCCGGCGGAAAGTTCGGCGGCATAGGTCTGACACAGAGTTTTGCCAAAGAATTGGTTGTTGATAATATTAAAGTAAATGCTGTCTGCCCAGGCAACTATTATGAAGGTCCCCTTTGGAGCGATCCTGTAAATGGTCTGTTCGTTCAATATCTGGAAACAGGTAAGTGTCCAGGAGCAGAAACTCTAGAAGATGTATATGAATTTTATATTGACAAAGTTCCTATGCGCAAAGGTTGCAGTCCCCTTGACGTAGCTCGAGCGATTTTTTATCTGGTGGAACAAACCAATGAAACCGGACAAGCTCTGCCGATAACAGGCGGGCAAACTATGTTGAATTGATAATCAAATAGATTGAGGAATGAAAGGATAAATAAATGGCAACAGCAGTAATTATGCCCCGACAGGGACAATCCGTAGAGAGCTGTCTCATCGGCGAATGGCATGTAAAGAAAGGTGATCATGTCAAGAAAAGCGATCCTCTTTTCACATATGAAACCGATAAGGCAACATTTGATGAAGTCTCGCCTGTAGATGGAGAGGTCATTGCAGTATTTTTCGAGGAAGGTGACGATGTTCCCGTATTGCTAAATGTTCTGGTAATTGGCGAAGTTGGAGAAGACTGGAGTGAGTTCATCCCTGAAGGTGCAACTGCAGATGGAAAAGACCAGTCTCCAAGTTCAATTAAGGAAGTAACTGCTGATGAAATTAAAGTTATAGAAGAAAGCACAGATCTTCCCACGCTCCCCGATAATCTGCCCGTAACTCCTGTGATGGAACATCCTTCCGTAGTAGACGCAGCTATCAGCCCACGCGCCCGAAGAGTCGCAGCCAAACAAAACGCGGACTTGCGTCACGCAAAAGGCAGCGGACCTGGCGGTCGCATCATCGAACGCGATGTAGATGCTGTAATCGCAGCCGGACATGTGGCTACATCTGCTGTCGGCACGGATTATGCAAGCGGCATTGCAGGAAGTGGCATCGGCGGACGGGTCCGGGTAGAAGATATTAAACAAGTGCCGACAACAACACCTACAGTAACAGCCGCTCAGCTGAACGATCTGCCTGAATATGAAGACAAGAAACTTCCTAACATCCGCAAAATCATTGGCGATGCTATGCACGGTTCATTGATGAATATGGCGCAGCTAACATTAAATGCAAGTTTTGATGCGACGGAAATAATTGACTTCCGTAATCGTCTTAAAGAGGCAAAAGCAAAAGGGCTAAGTGAAACATTAGGCTTCAACTTGCTTTCTAGAGTTCCCACCTTTAATGATATTATCCTCTATGCTGTCTCGCGGACAGTTCTTCAACATCCTGATTGTAATGCTCATCTACTTGAAGACAAAATACGTTACTTTAAACAGGTTCATCTAGGCATGGCTGTAGACACACCTCGCGGCCTAATGGTCCCAGTTATTCGCAACGCCGACTCCATGACTATAAGTGAAATCGGAGCAGAAGCCAGATCTCTCGCTGAATCAGCCCAGCAAGGCTCGATCAATCCCGACCTGTTGAGCGGGTCTACCATTACTATCACTAATCTAGGATCACTAGGCATTGAATCCTTCACTCCTGTCATCAATCCTCCTGAAACCTGCATCCTCGGTGTAAACAACTTAACGACTCGTCTGCGCATGGTGGACGCTGAAGCTGTTCCTTATCAGGCTATGACTTTGTCACTGACCTTTGACCATCGAGCATTGGATGGCGCTCCTGCCGCCAGATTTCTGCAAGCTTTAGTTGTGAACCTGGAAAATTTCCAATTGTTAATGATGGAGAATTGAGGTAAAGCATGTCAGAAAATGTATTTGATTTAATTGTAGTTGGTGGGGGCCCAGGTGGCTATCTGGCTGCAGAACGCGCCGGACATGCCGGACTCTCGGTCCTCCTGTTTGAAAAAGCGGAGCTTGGAGGTGTCTGTCTGAATGAAGGTTGTATTCCCTCTAAAACTTTTCTTTATTCAGGCAAAGTCTTCGAACACGCCAATGATGGTAAAGCTTTCGGCGTCTCGGCTGATAATGCCAAAATTGATCAGAAGGCCGTAGTCAAACGCAAAAACAAAGTAGTCAAGGCGAACGTCCTTGGCGTTAAGAATAAGATGAAAATGAGTAATGTCATCGTCATCTCACAAGAAGCCAAGCTGGCAGGTCGTAGCGGTAGTAATTTTAATATTGTTACACAGGATAATCGTTATGAAACAAAAAATGTAATACTGGCTACTGGCTCTCATGCCATCGTGCCTCCGATCAAAGGTGTCAAAGAAGGTCTGGACTCGGGTTTTGTTTTAACCAATAAAGAAATACTTGATCTAGAAACGATACCGGACAAATTAGTCGTTATTGGCGGCGGTGTCATCGGTCTCGAGATGGCCTCTTACTTCCAAACTGTCGGCAGCGAAGTTACAGTCGTTGAGATGCTGGGACATATTGCTGGGGACATTGACAAAGAAGTAGGCTCCCTATTGCAGAAAACCTACGCCGATAAGGGTATTAAATTCCACCTGAACTCTCAAGTCACTGCTGTCGAAGATGGCCAGGTCAAGTTTGAACAGGACGGAAAGCTTGAAATTGTTCAGGCGGATAAAGTCTTACTCTCCGTTGGACGCCGCGCTTCGACGCAAAATCTAGGGCTTGAGAGTCTGGCGATCTATACTGAGCGAGGACATATTGTTACTGACGACCGTGGTCTGACTAACGTTCCCGGCATCTACGCAGTAGGTGATGTAAACGGACGCTGGATGCTAGCTCATGCTGCTTATCGCGAAGCAGAAGTCGCTGTCAAGACAATTTTGGGCAAAAAGGATATTGTTCGCTACACTGCCCTTCCTTCCGTCATATACACTAATCCAGAAGTCGCATCTGTCGGTTTGACTGAGGAACAATGTAAAGAACAGAATCTCGATTACAAGAAGGTTTCGATTCCTATGTCCTACTCAGGACGATATGTTGCAGAAACTAATCGTGAACGTGGACTCTGCAAGATTCTTGTAGACCCTGTTCATGACCGCCTGATAGGTTGTCATTTGTTAGGATCATATGCATCTGAGTTGATCATCTCGGCCGGCATCATGATCGAGTCTGAAATGACCGTAAATGAAATCAAGGAATTAGTCTTCCCACACCCAACAGTAGCTGAAGTAATCCGCGAAGCAGTCTTCATGCTGGATTAAATAGAAAATATCTAAAAGAGTAGAAACATTAAGAAAGGTAAATAATTTATGCCAAAGTCACAATACATCGCACCTGAAGATGTGCGCTCACCGGGTTGGATTGAGTTCTCGAAGATTCCGGTAAATCGTTATCAAAAAACAGTCAAGGATGAGAAGGATAATTTTTCAAAAGATGAATTTCTGCGCATCTATCACGATATGCGAATGATCCGCGAATTTGAAGAAATGCTTATGGCCATTAAGGTATCTTCTAACTACAATGGCGTCGAGTATAATAACCCTGGTCCCGCACACCTGTCCATCGGTCAGGAAGCCGCTGCTGTCGGTCAGGCTTATCACCTGAACCCAAATGATTTCATCTTTGGTTCTCACCGTAGCCACGGAGAACTATTGGCTAAGAGCTTTTCTGCTATCAACAAAATGGATGATACAGAACTGCAAAAAATCATGGAAACATACATGGGTGGCCGTGCACTCGAAGTAGTCGACCCGTTGAAAGACAAGCGAGACACCGTCAAAAAGCTCGCCATTTCCTACGTTCTTTATGGCGTGTTGGCAGAGATTTTCGCCAAAGAAACCGGATTCAATCAAGGACTGGGCGGCTCCATGCATAGCTATTTTCTACCTTTCGGTGTTTATCCTAATAATGCAATTGTTGGCGGTTCTGGCGATATTTCAGTCGGTGCGGCTCTATTTAAAAAAATTAACCGTCAAGATGGTATCGTTGTCGCCAACATAGGTGACGGTGCCTTAGGTTGCGGCCCTGTGTGGGAAGGATTCATGATGGCAACCATGGATCAGTACAAAGAGCTCTGGGAAGATGACATGAAAGGCGGACTGCCGATCCTCTTCAATATAAACAACAACCAATACGCTATGGGAGGTCAGCCTCGCGGCGAAACGATGGGCTTCCAATACCCAGCTCGTATCGGTGCAGGTCTCAATCCCGAACAGATGCATGCGGAGCGCATCGATGGATATAATCCTTTGGCCGTTATTGAAGCTATGGGACGCAAAGTGGATCTTTTGCGCAAAAAACAAGGACCAGCATTACTTGATGTCGTAACTTATCGCTTCTCAGGTCACTCGCCTTCAGACGCCAACTCTTATCGTGAGCAAGAAGAGATCGAAGCTTGGCAAAAGGTTGATTCTATTCATGTGTTTGCCCAGCAATTGATCGAAGCTGGTGTCGCAAGCGAAAATGAGATTAAGTCTATTAACGAAGAGGTTGTTGATGTAATTACTGACATCATCCGTTTAGCAGTCGACCCCGTAAAATCACCTCGTATGGATCTACAGAAAGATCCCGGTGCTATCGAACGCTTGATGTTCTCTAACCAGAATATACCTGCATTGTCAGATGCTAAGCCTGACATGCTGATGGAGCGTGAAGATGTTCCCCGGGTCAAGCAGCTAAAAAAGAAGATTCGTTATGCTTACGATGACGAAGGAAAAGCCGTATCCACTAACCGTGTATACCAATTCAGAGACGCTATCTTCGAGTCAGTATTGGACGCTTTTTATACTGATCCCACTCTCGTCGCCTACGGTGAAGAAAATCGTGATTGGGGCGGTGCCTTTGCCTGCTATCGTGGTTTGACCGAAGCAACTCCCTATCATCGTCTCTTCAACACCCCGATCTCAGAAGGTGCCATCGTCGGCTCCGCTGTTGGCTATGCTATGGCAGGCGGACGCGCTCTCGTCGAGTTAATGTACAGTGACTTCCTAGGTCGTGCTGGTGACGAAGTTTTCAACCAGCTACCAAAATGGCAGGCCATGAGTGGTGGTATGCTCAAGATGCCGGTTGTTGTGCGCGTGTCTGTAGGTTCCAAATACGGTGCGCAACACTCACAGGACTGGACTTCACTCTGTACTCATATCCCCGGCCTCAAGGTAGTCTTTCCTGCTACACCATATGACGCCAAGGGTATGCTAACCAGTGCTCTGCGTGGAACTGACCCCGTTATCTTCTTTGAAAGCCAGCGCCTTTACGGCATCGGCGAGGAGTTCGTTGAAAGCGGAGTTCCGGAAGAAAGTTATGAAATCCCACTAGGTGAACCTATTATGCGCAGACAAGGCTCGGATTTAACCATTCTGACCATTGGCGCAACCATGTATCCAGCTTTAAAAGCTGCGGATGAAATGCAGGAAAAATATGGTATCAGTGCAGAGCTTATTGATGCTCGTTCCTTGGTTCCTTTCAACTACGAATTGGTGCTGGAATCTGTAAAGAAAACAGGAAAGTGCATCGTTGCTTCAGACGCCTGCGCCCGCGGATCCTTCCTGAACGATATCGCGCGCACCATACAGGAGTTGGCTTTTGATTATCTGGATGCTCCGGTGACTATTCTCGGATCACGTAACTGGATCACACCGGCTCATGAACTGGAAGAAGAATTCTTCCCGCAGCCCAACTGGTTTATTGATCTTTATCATCAGCGGATAGCTCCCATTGAAGGTTACACACCTACCCAATCATTCACTGATTCCGAAATGTTGCGCCGCAACAAGTTCGGTGTCTAGAAAGATATTGAGCTAATGAATTTTGAATTTGCAATTAGACAGCTTAACGATGCGGATGTTAGTGTCCGCATCAGTGCTGCCTCAGATCTAGCAGAAGCTGCTAAGAAAAAACAATTTAGTTTTCCACCAGTAGGTCGCGATGTGAACAATCATATTCACACGATATACTCCTTTTCTCCCTACTCACCCACTGCAGCTGTCTATCATTCACGCATGGCAGGCCTGGCCACTTGCGGACTTATGGACCACGACAGCATAAGTGGGGCGGGAGAATTTACAGAAGCTGGAGAAATTCTTGGCATTGCAACTACTCAAGGCTGTGAGCTTAGAGCAAAATTTGATGATACTTTTTTTGAAAACATAAGGATCAACAATCCTGATCAAGATGGTATCGCTTATGTCGCTCTCCATGGTGTTCCACAATCCAGCGTCAGTGCCCTAGTTAGGTTCCTCGATCCAATCAGACAAGCTCGATTTGAGCGCAACAGGCAGATGGTAGATCGACTCAATGCCCTTATAGGTCTAACTGAGTTAAAACTTGATTTTGATTTGGATGTTGTCTCTCTATCCACCTACAATGAAGGTGGGGAAATTACTGAACGTCATATACTCTATGCTTTAGCATTAAAACTAATTTCACAAATAGGAAAAGGTAATGATCTGACCCGTTTCGTTGCAGAAACATTAAATCTCCCTTGTAACGACAAAGTGCGATCGCAGTTGGATGATGCCGACAATCCACATTACGCATATGACTTGTTAAACCTTTTTAAAAGTCATTATGTATCTGCCTTTTATATTCCGGCAGACGAAGAATGTCCACCCATTCGAGAAGTGGCGAAGTTCGCTCGGGATCACGGAATAATCTTGGCTTATCCCTACCTTGGAGACATAAAATCATCCGTTACCGGTGATAAAAAAGCTCAAACTTTTGAAGATGAGTATCTTGACAGACTCTTTCCGTTACTGAAGGATCTCGGTTTTAACGCTATTACTTACATGCCCTCGCGCAATACTGAAGATCAGTTGCTCCGCTTGATGAATTTATGTGATAAATATGATTTCTTCCAGATCAGTGGCGAAGACATCAACTCTCCTCGACAGAGCTTCGTCTGCGAAGCGATGAGAAGGCCGATGTTTGCTCACCTTCATGATGCCGCCTGGGCTTGCATTGGTCACGAACAGGCAGCCTCTGATAATTTGGAAGATGGTATGTTCTCTGCCAAGACGGTGGCAAAATTTCCAATTCTAAAGGAGCGAGTAGAGCACTTCAAAAATTTAGCTGTCGAAAACTTCGCTAGGTAAACAGTTAACCGCTGAATTTTCCAAAAATTAAAGCCATGCCGTCAGCTGTCGGCATGGCTTTTCATATGTCTGTTATCGTTATCTTTATTTGATGATCAAATAATCAATATTGCTTAAGCGTTCGTAACCGTTAGCGGTTATGAGGAAGCCGTCTTCCAAACGGAAACCGCCCCACTTAGGACCGAAAACAGGAATATCTATAGAAACAAACATGTCTTCTTCTAGGATATCAGGCTGCGTTGGCCCAAAGATCGGAGGTTCAAATTCCATAACTCCGATGCTATGAATTCCTGAATACATGAAGTACTCTCCTAAACCTGCCTTATTCATTACCTCGCGTCCGATTGCCTCAACTTCTCTTCCCTCTACTCCGGGGCGCAGTGCTTCTGCTGTTGCATGCAAAGCTCGAATAGCAGCGTCCAAGGCGTATTTGGCATCATCACTAGGTTCCCCAACAAAAATTGGTCTTGCTATAGCGCCATGATAACCTTCATATCTTGGAGCTATCGTGACATGAACCAAGTCATTCTCCTGAATCTTCCTGAATGTCGTCCTTGAAATGATATTGGTTGATTTTAAACCGGACGCAATCATAGTATCAATACCCACGCCTTCTGAGCCCGCTTTTCTCATTACATATTCAACTTCAGCAGCTACTGCTCGTTCGGATACTCCTGCTTCGATATTATCAATTGCTGCCAACATTCCTCTGTGGGCCAATTCATAAGCATATTTCATTACTGCTTTTTCTGCTTCTGTTTTTCTAGCCCTGAGAACTGCAGTATCATAATCAATATCGATCCACTCAGCCTCCGGGAAGGCTTCCTTAAACTTCAAATATGATTCTGACCCCATTATGTCCATGCCCGCAATTCCGATTCTTTTTACGGCAGCAAGGTCCATGTTTTTGGAGACAGCCTCTCTCAAGCTTATGATCTCTGAATACAGAAAATCCTCGTTAGGATGGGTAAATTCTTCTAAAATGTAGATATCTTCAAAAAATCCTATATCTAGAGCATAACCGACACTTTCAGGACCAGTTAATAATGCAGGATCCTTGTCGATGGTCATCATCACTGCGGCTGATTCAAAATGGGTCGGGAAATTACCTAGCCATCTGGTATAAGCAGGTCCAAAAGTAGCATGGTCATCTGAATAAGCAAAGAATAAATCCAAATTCTTTTCTTTCATCATCTTCTGGACCATTTTCCATCTTGCCCCATACTC
>LSQX01071586.1_pt1 | contig 19695 bp, 21 predicted proteins | sample 654561 | NCBI WGS metagenome assembly LSQX01 (sample SAMN04489861, study PRJNA283612) | anaerobic digester metagenome | isolation source: 4 biogas reactors fed with cattle manure at either 37C or 55C with and... | place: Denmark: Kongens Lyngby | collected 2014
CAGTTATAATATATTTATAAACTCAGTAAATATATTAAGTTTTCTTTAATAAATTTGTAAATCCATAGCTTAAAATTTGTTGTAATTAATATAATTCTTTTTTAAAACAATTTTATGTACCTAATGTTTATCTGATTAAATATTTTAATTGGCTTGTCACCTAACTGCACTCTAAAGATAATGTCTATTATTAAAGTAACATTAGTGATAGTGCAGGTATATACGTAATTAGTATTAATGATATTATCAAGACCAAAAATGGTGCAAACATATTTTTAACCAACGTCTCGAATTTTACATTACATACTGCTGATGCAACAAAAAGACTGCACCCATAAGGTGGAGTTACTAAACCAATCAGTAAGTTAACTGTCATAATTATTCCGAAGTGTACAGGATCTATACCAAATGCGGCTAAAGTTGGTAACAACATTGGCGCAATTATAATTGTCGCCGGTATATTATCTATAACAGTTCCTATTATTAGTAACAGTATGTTTATTAATAATAAAAATATTATTTTATTATCTGTAACGCTTATCAAAGCTTCTGTAATCATAGTAGGTATTTTTTCCATACTTAAGTAAGCTGCAAAAGCTGACGAAATACCTAATAAGTAAGAAGTTGTTCCGTTCACAACAGCTGTTGTTTCAATAGCCTCAAATACATTTTTCAACGTCATTTCTTTGTATAAGAAAACACTAACAATTACAGAATAAACCACGGCAACTACCGCCGCCTCAGTTGGGGTAAATATTCCCGCATAAATTCCACCCAATATTACTATAGGAGCAAATAGTGCCCACTTTGCATCCCAGATACATTTAATAGCTTCTTTTGCGTTTACCCTTTCATTCTTTTGAACATACCCTCTTTTTTTACATGTGAAATAATTCCCAATTATTAATCCAATGCCTATTAAAATTCCTGGAACAATACCTGCTAGAAACAAATCACCTATAGATGTTCCTGTAACTACACCGTATATAACCAAAGGTATACTTGGAGGTATAACTGCTCCTATCGTTCCTGCACAGGCAGTAAAAACAGCACTATACCCTAAACCATATCCCTTTTTAACCATTTGAGGAACCATAATGCTTCCTATTGCAGATACGGTTGCAAGCGAAGAACCTGATATCGCTCCGAAAAACATTGATGACATAGCAACAATAGCACCTAGGCCGCCTACAATGTGACCAAATAAAATTGCAGCGACATCAATTAATCTTTCGGCAATTCCGCCAACACTCATAATTGTGCCGGCCAATATGAACATCGGAATAGCTAGCATTGAGAAAGAATCAAGCCCCGTTATAGAGTATTGGGCAATTACAGACAATTGCAAGTCAGAAAAAAGTACTATTGCCATTATTGTAGCACCGCCTATGCACAATCCTACTGGTACAGAAAGCGATATTAGGAAAAATAATGCAAAAAAGGTTAATATTATACTCATTGTGCGCATACCTCCTTACTCATTATTCTGCAAGTAAGTTCGTGAATTATACGCAATCCCATCATTGTGCAACTAAACGGCATTGCAAAATAAATTATCCATCTAGGTAAGCCTAATGCTGAAGTATTTACTCCCGCAGAATAAATTTGATATGAAACCCAAAATCCCTGATATATAAAGAAAACTAAAATCGTTAAAGTTAATAAGTCCGTTAAGATTAAAAGGTTCCTTTGACTTTTCCCAGTAAATCTATCCACAATCATAGTAACTTTGATATGTTCTCCTTTTTTTTGTCCCAAGCTAATCCCTAACCATGAAACCCAAATGAAAAGAACTCTTGCTAATTCTTCTGACCAAGTTAAACCCTCGTTAAAAACAAATCTAGCGACTACCTGTATAAATAATACGCCCACGATTGTTACTAAACCTATTGATATAGCATATAATTCTATATCATCATATATTTTTATTACTTTTTTAAGCATAAATCCCCCTTCCCACAATAAGATACTAATATTCCGCAAACACTATTGCTTGCCTGCGGAATATTATATCTTCTATATTTATGATCTTTAGCTTTTAAAATTTTTTTCTGTTTTTATTTGTGATTCGCAGCTTTTAGAAATTCATTATATACTTCTTCGCCGTAGTCTTCTTTAGCTTTTTCATAGACTGGATCCATAGCTTTTTTGAATTCTTCCATATCTTCAATTTCATTTACTTCGCATCCGCTTTCATCTATTTTCTTTATATAATCAAGCTCTGCCTCACGTTGTGCGCCTCTTTGCCATGTTACTTGAGTTGCAACTAAATGTTTTCTTATCATTTCCTGAATATCTTCTGGATATCCATCAAATATTTTTTTGCTCATTACAACTGGTGAATTTGACATAATCATATCTGTCAAACTAAAATATTTTAAAACTTCATTAAATTTAGAAGTATACGTTAATGCTGGCGGATTATCCTGCCCATCTACCGTACCTTGCTGTAAACCTGTGTAAATATCTCCGTAACCCATAGGTATTGCATTAGCACCTAGACATTCTAATGTTGCTATGTGTGATGGGCTATCCATTGCTCTTAGTTTAAGACCCTTACAATCATCTAAAGTATAAATTGGTCTCACATTGTTTGAAAGTTCTCTTGTCCCGTCATAGTTAAATCCGAAAAGTTCAAATCCTACATCTGCATACCATGGTTTTACCAATTCATAAACGTCACCTGTCATAGCTTCATCCATAGAATCAAAATCATCGTACAAATAAGGCAATTCTGTTAATGTTAATTTAGCATCATATCCTGACATAGGACTAGTAGCACAAGATGTGATTTGAACGTCACCTAAAAGAATAGCTTCAAGTACAGCTGTATCGTCTCCTAGTTCTCCGTTTGCATAAAGCTTTACTTCAACTCTGCCTTCAGATTCTTCTTCAATTGCTTCTTTAAAATCTACTGCGGCTAGATGCGCAGCATCATCAGTACCAACCACGTATCCAAAGTTTAATACTAATGGATTTTCTGCTGTATACTCATCAACTTTGTCCTTGTCTTTTCCACAACCAGCCAAAGTTACGGTCATTACTAGCAGCATTAATACTACAAATATCTTTTTCATAATTTTACCTTTCTTTCAATTAGATAACTACGGTTATAACTTATTTGCTACTAAGGCTATTTTGAAAAAATTTCCATAGCTGCAATTCTGTCAAATGCTTCTTTCAAAACATCAACATTCACTGTACAAGCAAGTCTCAAGTATCCTTCACCGCATGCGCCAAATGCATTTCCTGGTAGCATTAAAACATGTGCTTTCTCTAAAACCTCATTAGCAACTTCTACTGACGATAATCCGGTTTTTTTAATATTTATGAACAAATAGAAACTTCCTTTAGGCGGTGCAATAACGCTCATGTTTGGTATCTCATTAATACGTTCCGCTCCGTAATACATTCTTTTCCTATATTCCTCAATAATTGCAGGTTGAATTTCTTTTCTATGTTGTAAAGCAAATATTGCTGCACGCTGTGACATTGACGGAGCTGTAAAAACTACATTTTCATTAACTTGCTGGATAGTCTTAATTATATTTGGAGGAGCAACGATATTACCTATTCTCCATCCAGTCATAATAAAGTTTTTTGAAAATGAGTTTAAAATTATAGTTCTTTCCTGCATATTCTCAAGACTTGCAAATGGCACAAATTTATTCTGGAAACTGTACGATGTATAAATATCGTCAGATATAATTATCAAATCATATTTCTCCGCAACTTCTGCAATTCTTTCCATTGTTTCACCAGTTAAACAATTTCCAGTTGGATTGCATGGTGAATTTATTATAAGTGCCTTAGTTCTTTCTGTTATTAAGCTCTCCAATCTTTCAAAATTTATTTGAAAATCCTCTTCTTCAAAAGTGTCCAATTCAATGGGAATGCCCCTTACTAGTTCAACCTGCTGATAATATGGAGTGAAATACGGCGATGTAATAATAACTTCGTCACCATCATCAATAATTGCCTCCAGGGCTAAATACATACCCAAGCATGCAGAAGCACAGACAAAAACTTCCTCGTCTACTACATCCATATCATATTCTTCTTTGTAGAAGTTACAAATTTCTTTTCTCAACTCTGGGTCGCCTCTGAAATCCGTATATTTTGTATGTCCAGCTAGCATATCTTCATAGGCTTTATCAATTATTCTCTTGTCTGTAATCAAGTCTGGATCGCCTAAACTTAAGTTAATAATATCTGTAAAAGTCTTTGACTTTTCGTCAGACTGACCCATTGCTGTAATTTGATCTTTCCAATATCTTTTCGCTATAAATTTATCTTTCATATCATGACCTCTTTCAGTTAAATTTTAACATCCTTATTTACTAAATGCTCCGGTTTTTTATTATCTTCTATAACTTGTACAACTTGCTCTGCAGATACACGTCTACATTCGTCCAAAGCTTCCTCTGTATAATATGCAATGTGTGGTGTAATCAATGCTCTTTCCAATTCATATAATGGGGTTTCAAAAGTTTTTTCGTCATTAATAACATCTGTGCCTAACCCTGCAAACATTTCTTCAGACAGTGCCTTGTATAAATCCGCCTCATTAACTATTCCACCTCTAGCCGCATTAATTAAAACTGCTGTTTTTTTCATAAGTTTAAGCAAAGGCATACTAACCATATTCTTGGTTTTTTCATTTAACGGCGTATGGAGTGTGATTATATCCGACTGTGAAAAGATTTCTTCTAGCGTATCGACTTTCTTTACTCCTATCTTTTCAAATTCCTCTGCTTCGACGAAGGGGTCATATCCTATAGCTTTCATACCCATAGCCTGCATTATTTTTATTACTCTTTTACCAATATTTCCAAGTCCTACTACCCCTAAAGTGCTTTCTGAAATTCTGTGCATTTCTCCGTATGTATATACTTCATCTGCATTCCAAATCTTTTTCCTTGTGATTTGATTATAAACGCTTAAGTTTCTGTTACAAGCTAACGCAAGAGCTACAGTGTGTGCCGCAACTTCTTCTACACAATAACTAGGATTATTTGTTACAGCTATTCCTAATTCTGTAGCAGCCTTAATATCAATAGTATCAAATCCAATGGTTTGAGTTGCGATTATTTTGCACTTTTCCATTGTTTCCAAGGTTTCTCTGTCGAAGTCTACGTTCACTGCAATAACTGCATCTGCATCTATTACTTCTTTTCTTGTTGCTTTTACATCGGTAGAATTAACATATTTCACTTCTAATGCACAATTTTTAACGTTGTCCAAAATTACTTTTTTTTCAATGTCAATATTTCCACCTTCATTATTGATTACAAGTATTTTCATATCCACTACCTCCTAAATAATTTTTAAATTTAACACAATCTACCCATTTTTTAAACTAACTATATATTCAATATGTACTTAATTATACCATAAATATCGATTTGATTTGTCGTTTGGCTCAATCTTTATTGTAAAAGTTTGACATATGACCTTAATTTTATTCATTTAGCAAATCTATGAACAGCTGATCATCTACGTTGCCGCCACTTAATACGCAGGCAATATTCTTACCAGGGATTTTTTCTCCTTGAAGAAGTGCAGCCACGGTTATCGCGCCCGATGGTTCTGTCACTGTCTTTTCTTTAAGAGCCAGCAGTTTTACTGCCTTTCTTATATATGATTCTTTGACTATTATTATGTCGTCTATACATTCTTTGTTCATCTTAAATGCAAGCTCACCTATTCCGCCTATTAGAGCTTCACATATAGAATCATCGCTAGGATATTCAGCGTAGCATACGTCGTCTTCTATTGATGCCTTCATTGCAGGGCATGCTTCTGTTTGTACTCCAATTATCTTTACATTAGGATTAAGTAATCTTGCTCCTAAACTAACTCCAGTAACTAATCCGCCGCCGCCAACTGGTACAAGAATTGTATCTATCTTTTCATTTTGCATCATGATTTCCATGCCTGCTGTCCCCTGACCAGCATAAACCAGAGGATCTTTATCGTATGGGTCTATATATGTCATACCACTTTCTTCAACAAATTTCATGCCTTTTGTATGAGCTTCGTCATAGTTATCTCCGAGTAAAATCACTTCTGCTCCATAAGCTGAGATTTTATCCGTCTTAGCCGCAGGAGTTATAGTAGGAACTATTACCTTGGCATTTTTTATTCCAAGAAGTGATGCACAGCAGCTAACAGCGAGGCCATGATTGCCTGATGATATAGTTGTAACTCCTCTGTTTTTTTCTTCTTCTGTGAGCGACATCATTTTGTTCATAGCACCCCTAAGTTTAAAACTTTTAACCGGCTGTAAACATTCCTTCTTCAAATAAACGTTTTGATTTTCACCACTTAATGTCAGCGACTTATCAAGAGGTGTCATATATATTAAATTTTTTATGTTTTCATAAGCTTCTTTTACATTTATCATAATTTTTTTTCCTTACTAAAATTGTTTGAAAAACTCCGTCATTTTTTCCATTCCGGCTTTTTCAACTTCAAAATCGTTGCAGTACCCTATTCTTAGGAAACCTTCAGTATCAAGGGCAGATCCAGGCAGTAGCATCACTCCTGTTTCCTTTAAAAGCTTTAAACAAAGTTCCTCAGATGGCATATCTATGTCATACTTTAAAAATGCTGTGGTTCCGCCTTTTGGCTTTACGTAAGTTATTAAAGGCTCATTTTTCACCCAGTCATCTAACAATTTAGCATTTTCTCTTACTATTTTTAAGTTTCTCTCTAAGATTTTTTCTTTGTTTTGTAAAGCNNTTCCTACGCTTATTACGTGATAATCTCTTTGCGTGTTAATTCTTTTAATTAATTCTTCAGGTCCTGCTATCCAACCGAGTCTTATGCCTGCCATAGAAAAAGTCTTAGACATACTAGCCGTGCTGATTCCTTTTTCATATAAATCTGCGATTGATGTGGTAAAACTATCCCCCTCATGAGTAAGTCCTCTATATGCTTCGTCGCATATTACATATGCGTCTACTCTCTTAGCAATTTCCACTATTTCTTTAAGCATTTTCTCATCCATTACTGAACCAGATGGGTTATTTGGATTATTAATGCATATTAGCTTAGTATTATCGTTTACAAGTTTTTTTAATTCTTCTAAATCAGGTAAGAATTCATTCTCAAACTTAAGCGGTAATATTTTAACTTCAGCTCCTATAGATTCAGGAATTGAGTAGTGCTGCTGATAAGTAGGAAGAACTGAGATGACTCTGTCTCCAGGTTCTACTAATGTCATAATTGACAATGCATTCGCGCCTATTGCTCCATGAGTTACGCTTATGTTTTCCGGTTTTACTGTTTTATATAACTTGCAGATTTCATTTCTTAAGGCAACTGATCCTTCAATATCACCATATGTAAGCTTCATCTCCAAAAGCTCATCGTAAAAGCTATCTTTAATTCCAGCCATATCTAATAGTTCGCCTACTTTAATGGATTCTACGCATGTTTCTGCTAAGTTATATTTGCAGTTGTTTTCATACAAATTCATCCATATCTCTACGCCAAAATCTTTAATTTTCATCTTTTCTCCTTATAATTCTACTACAGTTCCAACTCCCTGCTTTTCAGCTTCTGATATTGCCAACTCTCCTGTTAGTAGATCAAGTAAAGCTGTGCCTGTAGCATCAAATATGGTGATATCGTCTTCGCTAATTCTTCCTTGAATTCTGCCTATAATCACTTCCCCTATTTCGCCAACTACATCTTCTTTAGTTATGATTCCGTTTTTAATCGGAATTTCTATTTCGCCTACATTAACGTTTTGTGGTAAATCATCTACGTATATTCTAGCACCTCTTGAAATTTCAGGGTCTAATTCCTCTTTTCCTGACATGTCAGCTCCTATACAACTAAAGTGAGTTCCTGGCTTAACCCATTCCTTTTTAATTAGCGGCGTCTTAGACGGAGTAACAGTAATTATTACATCGCTAAGTCCTGTTGCTTTAGCTATGTCTGTAACTGCCTCAAATTTTATACCTTTATGATTAGCTTCGATTTTAGCAATTAAGCTTTCTGCAAATTTTATATCTATAGGATCATATATTCTCACCGTTTTGATTCCTGGCATTGCTATTAGTGTTTCTGGTATCATAAACGATGCCACGTGGCCCGCGCCTACCAAAAGAAGATTCTCTGAATTTTTTCTTGCTAAGTATTTAGTTCCTATCGCTCCTGCTGCTCCTGTTCTAATTCCTGTTATATATGCGCCGTCTAATATTCCTTTAGGCGCGCCTGTTTCTGCATCGCATATTAGTACCGTTCCCATTAAAGCTGGTAACCCTTTTTCTACGTTATCTCCATACCAAGAGACCAGTTTAAGCCCGAATATCTTTGAGTCCTTTAGCCATCCGGACTTAATGTCCATATCCGCTACTCCGGGATCAAATTCATGAAACACAAGTGGGAAAACAACAGTTCTATCATTAGCTTTTTGTGTATATACCTCTTCGATTGTTTCTATAACCTTTTCATATGATAATAATTTTTCTGTTTCTTTCGCATTGATAATATTTATCTTGTTCATTTTCCTACCTCCACTTTCTTTAATTATATTACATTCATATTTATTTACTATTGGAAGATTTATAATTATCGTATTTAATTATTGTAGGATATACAAAAGGAGCATTTTTTAAACGCTCCTTCTAATAAATTCGTTCATTCCTAGTTTACTCACCTTCATTGTCATGTAAAGTTCGACGTAAAAGCTATCGTTACTCTTTTTATCATATCCTAGTAATTCTTTTAGTTTTCCTACCCTATATCTTATTGTATTTGAATGCTGATTTAAATCCTCTGCCGTTTTCCCTACGTCACCATTATTGTCTATGTATTTTTCTGCCGTTTTATATAGATTTGAATTATATTCAAGGTCATATTTTTTAATTTTACTTATTACTTCGTTACTATATTTTATCATCCCTAAATTTTTATTTTCAGGTAATATCATCTTATACACGCCAATATCTTCAAAGGACATTTTATCTTTGTTCTCAAACTTACAAACTCTAGCTGCTGTGATTGCATTGTTAATAGTTTTTTTTAGTTCTATCTTCTCTGCACTTTCGATTTCATAACCCACGTAATATTCAGTCGTGTCCCCTACGCTGCTCATACAAATGTCTAGATCATTTTTATATTTATACTCATCTTCATAATCAATAAAAATCATTATTCCGCCATCATAAACTGCTAAAAATATATTTTTACTGCCTGGTACTTCTGATACAACTTTTCTGATGTTTTCAACATCAGACTTTATTTTCCCAATATTTACGTTCTTCTGTTTTAAGTATGCTACTCCAATATTATGTAAATCCTCTTGATTGATATCTCTTATAAAATATGCTTCTTCTTCAATGCTAGCTAAACCCTCTGAGATTCTCTTTATCTTATTTTCCAGATTTTCACTGTACTTGCTATCGTTTAGAAGGTCTTTTATTTTAACAATTATATCTTCTATGTAAATATCTTTCGGGTAAAACATCAATGGTATTTTCTTCTCTTTAGCCTTTTCAACGCACCTTTGGGGAAGTTCTTTAAAGAAAACTTCCTTTATGGCTATTGCGGATACATTAGCATCTAGGAGAGCGCATATGTATTCTTCCGCCTTTTTAGAATCATCCCTACATACAAATAAAGTGGTTAACACAAAATCGCCTTCTCCAAATGTTTCTGATATTTGTTCAAGGCTTTCATAATCGTGAATACCAATATCTCTAATTCTTTTGTTTATTCCGAAATCACCGGTTAAAGATCTAAATTCTTTAAATTCCGCCATGCCAAGCATCTCTGAAATCAAAATCATCTTACACTCCTCAATCAGCTTAGTAAAGCAACTCCTGCTGTAATTACTGTAAATAGAACCATCGATACTATTATTACAAGGGCAATTACTCTATTCGCTTTCATTTTCTTTTGATATTTGTTTTTCTTTTTCATAAATCTTTTCCTCTTTCTTTTCATTTAAACCATGTTTTACAACACCAAATATAATTAGGGCTACACCTATAGCCTTATATATGCTCATTGAGTCTCCCGTTATAAGTACTGCACTTATAATGCCGATTACTGTTACGCTGTTTGATATGAAAAGCGAAGCCTGCGCCGGATTAAGATTCCTGTTGACATGGTTATGAAGCTTAAAGCACAGAATCGAGCAAAATGACGCTAGATATAAAAGCGCTATAAGCGCTGGCATATTTGTAAACACTGCTACATATCCGCTTACTAGACTTCCGTTTAATAGCGCCATAATATTAAAACAGATTGAGCCTCCAACAGACATTGCTACCACTATTTCAGTAGGTGAATAAATATTTGATATCTTATTGCTAACGATGTAAAAAAAACCTGCAAGTACTACGCATGCCATCAAAAAAGCATATCCTATTAACTTACCACCTATTTGAAATTCCGGTTCAAATGCTACTGTAAATACTACTCCTGTGAAACATATAAATGCTGATATGATAGTGCTTCTTTTTACTTTTTCTCTAAGTACTACAGCTACAATAAAAGCGGTAGTTATTGGAACAAGCGCTAGCATTATTGATGTCTCGGAAGGTGATGTGTTTTGAATACCTAATGATTCAAGCAAGGAATATGCTCCTGGCTGAATTAAGACTAGTGTTATCAACCCTTTTTTTGATTTGTTTCTATAATCAACTTTAAACACTCCAGTAATTATCAATATTAAAGCTACCACCGCAGCCATTGTCCATCTAACAGACAAATAATCAAATGTTGTTATGTATCTTAGCGCTATCGATATAGCAACAAACGATGTTCCCCAAAACAATGCTATAAGAAAAACTTCAATAAACAACCCTTTTTTTAGATTCATTCTTTACCCCAAAGATGGTCTCTTTTCTATTCTATCAAATGCGTACTCCATAACTTAAATGCCTATCTTACATGCCATTCTAACATAAATACTCCACATTTTCCAAACCCGTTTCCTGGTATCATTAATATGCGTTCTTGATAAAGAAGCTTTTCTATAACTTCCTTAATATAATATCTTTGTATTCTTTAATTATCTTGCTGAATATTTTCTCTGTTTATCTTCAGCTTTCATTTCATCTAACCCATGTTTTACAACACCAAATATTATTAGGCCTACGCCAATCGCCTTATATATGCTCATTGAGTCTCCTGTTATAAGTACTGCGCTTATAACACCTATTATAGTCACGCTGTTTGATATAAATAGCGCGGTCTGCGCTGGATCAAGATGGCTGTTTATATGATTGTAAAGCATAAAGCACAGAATTGAACAAAATATTGCCAAATATAAAAGTGCCATAAGCACATGCATATTTGTAAATACTGCTAGGTATCCACTTACTAATCTTCCGTTAAATAGAGCCATAATATTAAAACAAATAGAGCCTCCAACAGACATTGCTACTGCAACTTCCGTCGGTGTATATTTTACGGCCAGCTTATTACTCATTACTGTATACGTTCCTCCTAGTAATACGCATATAGTTAAGTAAACATAGCCTATTAGCTTTCCGGTCATCTCAAATTCTGGTTCAAATGCCACCGTAAATATTACTCCTGAAAAACATATGAAAGCAGCAACTAAGGTCGTTCTTTTTACCTTTTCTCTAAGAAGGAAGGTCACAATAAATGCAGTCGCTATTGGAAGTAATGCTAGCATTATTGAAGCTTCGGAAGCCGAGGTATTTTGAACTCCCAAGGATTCAACTAAAGAATACGCACATGGTTGAATCAATACCAATAATATTAAGCTTTTTTTTGATTTATTCTTAAAGTCGACCTTAAATACTTTTGTTATTACAAGCAATATTGATAATACACCAGCTATTGTCCACCTTACTGCTAAATATTCCAAGGGAGTTACGGTTCTTAATACTATTGATATGGCAACAAAAGATGTTCCCCAAAACAATCCCACAAGAAACACTTCAAAATATAATACTTTTTTACTCTTCATTCACAACCCCCATAACCTTTTTTCTAGCGTTTTGATAGCGCTTAGATACAAATCTATTCCCCATATTTATTATCCCCTTTTCAATATAATATGCATATTATATTGAACCTTGACTTTAATTGCAAGCATAAAACTAAAAGAGCTTGTTATTTAAGTGACCACGAAATGTTGGACACTTAAATCAAGCTCTAGTCAATTTATTTGATATTAATGGCATAATTTTTTTCTTTGGCAAGTTCTAATATAATATGGGCATCTTCGTTTTCAAAGATATGCTCACTTTCTTCTTTTATCTTTTTAAAGTTTAATAAGCATTCACCGCCAAAAGATACTTCACTGCACTTTATTTCATCTATATCATCAAAGGTCCATGTTTTATAACGCTTAAACAGTCTATAGTTAGTAACTATTACCAATCCTTTTTCATCGATAGAGGCCGATTTTCTTATTAGCATGGGAAGGTAAGTTAATCCACCAATAATGAGAAATATTTGGCTGCCTTTTATTATCCCAGTAAAAATTAAAACTGCACCAATCAACATTAATACAATCACGCCCTTTGAATTAATAACATTTTCTTGGGCCGATTTATATTTCATTCTATGCTATCTCTAATGCTATTTCCATCATTTGGGTAAACGTATTTTGTCGTTCTTCTGCTGTGCAAGCTTCTCCTGTAAACGGGCAATCGGATATTGTACATATGCAAAGGGCATTTTTACCTGCTCTTGCAGCGTTCATATATAGCGCTGCTGCTTCCATCTCTACAGCTAGTACTCCCATTTTTTGCCAGTCTTTTAGGCTTACTGCATCATCATAAAAGGTGTCTGATGAATACACGTTTCCAACTTTTGGCTCAATTCCTAGTTCTCTTGATTTTCTTACTGCTTTTTCTAAAAGTTCGTAGCTTGCTACAGGACAAAACGTACCAGGTAATGCGTACTGATTTCCATAATTGGAATTTGTGCAAGCACCCATTCCAATTACTATGTCTCTTAGCTTAGCCTCTTCGCTTATAGCTCCAGCCGAACCAATTCTTATGATGTTTTTTACATCGTAAAAATTAAAAAGTTCATATGAATATATACCCATTGAAGGAATTCCCATTCCAGAAGCCATAACGGATACTCTTTTTCCTTTATACTTGCCAGTATATCCTTGTATGCCTCTTACGTTGTTAATAAGCACGGCCTCTTCAAGGAAATTCTCTGCAATAAATTTTGCTCTTAAAGGATCTCCAGGCATAAGTACTGTATCTGCAAAATCTTCTCGCTTCGCATTTATGTGTGGTGTAGGAATATTGCTCATTTTATTTCCTCCCAATTATTTTTTCTTAAATACTGATTTTGGTTGCATACAGACAGGGCATTTATAGGATTCAGGCAATTTTTCAAAAGGTTCATCGCCATCGTATACATATCCGCAAACTGTGCAAACCCATACGTCCTTTTCTTCCTTTTTTACTTCTTCTTCTGCAACATAAGTAGGCGCATTCTTAGGTGTCTTACCTTTTATTACTTTATGGTAATATGAATATGTCATAGGTGTTCCACCTTTTATTTCTTCTGCATCAACTAATTCTCCAAGGAATATTGTATGAGTTGATGTTTCAAAGCTATCTATTACCTTAAATACCAGGTAGCCTACGCCTTCATTTATGATTGGAACTCCGCTTTTCATATCATATTCTAGGCCATCAAACTTGTCAGAATCTTTCCCACTTCTAAATCCAAATCCGCCAATATATGATGGGGGGGTATCTTCCGCTAAAACAACAACTCCGAACTTACCTGTTTTCCTTATACATTCATTGGTGTGGTTATCATGGTTCATGCTTAATACTACTGTGTTTGGTTCTGCTGTTACTTGCATTAAGCTGTTTGCTGTGCATCCTGTAGGTCTTTCTCCATCCATGGAACTTATTATGTAAAGTCCATATGATAAGTTAAATAACATCGTCGTATTCATTCTTCTTCCTCCTTGAAATCGCATAGGTAAACAAAGTACCCATTAAAAATATGCCAATTGCTATGGAACTAGCATTAAGCAAAGTTTCTATAACATACTTTTGACTTAATGCTGCGTCTCCTAAAATTAAATAGTAGACTGTATTATACATTCCTGATCCAGGTACTAATGTCATCATTCCAGGGATCGTAAATGTTGTAGCCGGTAACTTAAATATTCTAGCACTTATTTGAGCAACTAAAGCTATAGCCGTTGCCGCTATAAAATTGGATAAGTACATTGATTCCCATAAATATTGTGATGCAAGAAAGATTCCCCATCCCCATGCACCTATTAATCCCGTTAGCCATAAATACTTTTTAGGCACGGATACTATAACTGACAAAGCTGCTATCGCTGTAAAAGCTCCGATTAGTTGTATTAATACTTCTATCATAATACTATACCTCCGAAGATTCCGCAAAGGTGTAGCCCAAAGAATATTCCTATTGCTATTCCTAAAGCCATTACCAAGGCTTCTAGGCCTCTTGCTGCTCCTGATAAATAATCCCCATGCAATGTGTCAAATAGCGCATTAGTAATGGCCACTCCTGGCACCATCGGCATTATGCCACCGATTATAGCTAAGTCCATGTTGTATGACGCGAAGCCCAGATAGTTTCCAATATATGCAACAACTGCTATGGCAAAGGCTGCTAGGATATCACTCATAAAAGTTCCTGTAGCATTTTTAGCCAACATTACAAGCGCTCCAGCTGAGGCAACACCAGCTATTCCCGCCATTAATGCTTCTTCCCATTGACCGCCAAACATGACTGTAAAAGAAAGACACACTATTGCCATCGCTACATAGTGTCCTTTTACTTTATCTTTTTTATTATATATTTCTTTTAACTCAGAATTTGCATCATCTAAAGTCATCTTACCATTACAAAGCTTTCTGGATATGTTGTTTACAGTAATTAGCTTGTCAAACCTTTGCTTTCTGTCACTTACCCTTTTAACTGAAGCTATGCGTCCTGTTTCCTCACTATTAAAGCTGGCAGAGAAACCTGTCAGAGAAGCTAATGCTTCTCCTTCACCCTCTTCTGCCAATCCTAGAATTCTAGTAATTGTTTCCTCTACTCTATATGTTTCCGCGCCGTATTTTGCAAGTAATTCTCCGGCTAAAACAGCTGTATTAAACAGCTTCATTATATTCATAACTCACTGCTTTCTATATGAACCACTCCGGTTCTTTCCTTTTGCTACACAGTTTTTCAAATGCTATACCTGATGCCCCTGCTATTGGTCCAAAGAAGCCTCTGGCACCATTAGGGCAAATGCTAATACATGTAGTACATGCAACGCATTTTGAAGCGTCAACTTTAGTTGGATCGTTAATGTTTATTGCACCTGTAGGGCATACCGATGCGCATAAGCCGCATTTTACGCATTTTTTGCTTGCTGAGGGTCTTATCGGCATTTTCATAGGCGGTTTTGTAGGCATACTTCCCTTTATTTTAAGAGGAGCAGGTTTTGCTTTAAGTTCCTGAATATCAGTAGATGCAAATCTCTTAAGTTTATTCGCACATAAATTTGCATATTTATTTAATATTTCATGGTCCTTAGCATCAGGTCTTCCCTTTGCCACTTTACCAAACATAGAATGGTTAGATACAAATGCCCCTGCACTGATAACTTTAAAACCCTGATCTTCTAGCAAGCTATTTAATTCATAAAGGGCATCCCCATAAGTGCTGTTACCGTAAGATACTACGGCTATTGCAAGTGTGTTGTCTGCCTTTAGCTTTTTTATCATAGGAATACATGGTGAAGGTACTCTTCCCGCAAATACAGGCACACCAAAAACCACTATGCTTTCTTCATTAAAAGTTTTTGCTTCTTTTATTGGATTAGCTATAATGTCGTTAAGCTCCCATTTAATATCACTTACGCACATCTCATCCATTTCTTTTGAGATTTTTGATGATAAACTTGAGATTAACTGCTTTGTAGACCCAGATGGGCTAAAATATATTCCTCTTACTTCTTTTATCACACTTTACTCCTTGATTATTTCTCTAATTTTCCTACTTCGTCTGCCCAATATCCCCAAACCTGCGTAAGTAATTTTCTCCCTGCAAACATAGCTGTAAGAGATGGGTCAAGGTTTGGTGCTATTTCAACTACATCAAATCCAATTACATTTAATTCTGTAAATAATTTTTCAAGTAATGTAAGAGACATTCTAGGTGTTAGTCCTCCAAACTGCGGAGTTCCAGTCCCTGCCGCATAGCCGGGATCCAAAGCATCTATATCAAATGTTATATATACTTTGTTATATTTTTTCATTTTAGATATGCAGTCATCTGCTACGCTTTCAATTCCTTCTTTAAAGCAGTCATAAGATGTTTTAACCTGTATATTATTTTCTTTTTTAAATTCAAATTCATCAGGCTCTATGGATCTTATCCCTATGAAATATATATTTTCAAGGGAAGATATATTCTTCATTTCAAGTGCTCTTCTTTGGGTGTTTCCATGGGACAAGTGATCTCCACCGAGTTTATAGCATAAATCCATGTGGGCATCTATATGCACTATTCCAAAGTCTTCATCAAGGGCCTCGTTTATTCCCCATTCTACAGGTATTGTCACTGAGTGATCTCCACCTATCATGGTAAACTTTTTACCCATTTTTACTAGTTTTGTTACGTATTCTTTAATTTCGTTAAAAAACACTTCTCTATCAGGTCCAATAAAGTCTCCACCATCTAAAAGATTTAGCCTATCATAATACTCTAATTTTTCAGTACACGGAGTTGAGTTAAATGTATTTTCTCTAAGCAGCCTTGGTGCATCTGCTGCTCCTCCTCTGAAACTAACTCCTCCATCGAAAGGAATTCCGAACACCACTACATCAGCTTCTTCTTCTGTCATTTCTGGTTTGTTTAATCCGCACCATACTCCAGGGTTTTTAGCCAATTCATCTTTGTTTTGCATTTTATCCCTCCAATTACCAATCTATAAAAAATTTTACCATAGCCAAAAACAAGTAGCAAGTTAATAGTGTGAAGTATTAATGAAATAAGCTTAGCTTAGCTCTGTAACTACGCTATCCATTGTTAAATCGTGTGAATCCACAGGAATTTCTTCCATTACTAACTTGTCATAACATATAAGCGTGCAGTGAAAAACAGCATCTTGTAAGTATCTATCGTAATACCCTCCACCAAAGCCTATTCTTTTACCCTCAAGGCTGCATGCTGCGCACGGGATTATTCCGTAGTCGATGTTTTTTTTATCTATTAATATGCAAGTTTCCTTAGGTTCACAAAGTCCATATGATCCTAAAGCAAGATCATCTAGTGACTTTATTTCTCGCGCTTCCATAATGCCTTTACCAGTGCATAGTGGTACTCCCACTTTTTTACCGTCACCAAGTGCAGCTATAATAAATGGCTTAGTGTCTATTTCATTTTCTGTTCCAACAAAACAAAAAATAACTTCAGCTTTTTTGTATTGGTCACTTGCCAATAGTTTTTCAACAATAATTTTGCTCGCCTTATACTTGTAATCTTTAGTCAACTGATTTGTTATAATTTTAGCTTTTTTTCTCATTATCTTTTTATCTAAAGTTATATTATCCTCTATCAATTTTTATTACCACCTTATATCCGTTTTCTTCATCTTCCATTCTCTTCTTTATTTTATCAGCCAAAAGAGCTGCATTCTCTTCTTTAAAATCTATCACAAGGTCCATTTTGATGAACTTCTTTTCTCTGTTTAGGTAAAATCCGTGCATTCCAAGTACATTATCATATTCTCTTGTTATTTTTCTTAGTTTTTCCCTGGTTTCTACTATATCTTCATCAAATACATTCACCGAATATATTTCAATGTTAATTAATATGCTATATTTTTCTTCTATGTGCTTTTTTATTCTATTAATCACTTCATATACTTGATTGAGAGAATAATTTTCATTAATCTCAACATTACATGTGCCAATCTTTTTATTGTGCCCGTAATCGTGTATAGAAAGGTCATAGGCACCCATTACTATGTCTTCCTTTGCAATCTCTTCTTTAATCTCGTTGGCCACCTCAGGGGCGAGATTACGGCCAATTAGCGTGGACATGTAGTCTCTTCCTATATTTACTCCTGTGATAAGTATTACTACGGCTACGAAGATTCCAAGATATGCGTCTAAAGATATATTTGCTAATAAGCTAAGTATTATTGTAAATAATGTCGCTATTTCAAGTGCAGCATCTAATAGGGTGTGATTACCTATTAGAACCAGCGATGCGGCTTTTAATTTTTTGCCAGTTTTTTTAGCATGTGTTCCTAAGTAGATTTTTATGCATGCAGATGCTCCGATTAATATCATCGTATAATACGGATAATTAACAACACTGGCCGATAGTATATTAGAGACACTTCTATATACTAATACAAGGGCAAGGATTATTAAAAGGCCTGCTATTAATATGATTGTAAAGTACTCGCTTCTACCATAACCATATGGATGGCGTCTGTCTGGCGGTTTTTTTGCTTGCTTAATTCCCCTCACGTTAATAAGGGCTATTGCAGAAGACGCAAAACTGTTTACTCCGTCAGATGTTACTGCGACTGAATTCGAAACTGTTCCCACAATAAGCTCTAACACTCCTATTATTAGATTTGCCAGCATCTCTCTCCTGCTGATTTTAATTATTATATTTTCTCTTCTTTTTTCCATGTATTCTCCTATGTAACTATTTTACATCATGGATTAGTTCATTGCAATAAAAAACCCCTATCAGTTGACAGGGATTTCGCTAATTGGGTTTTGATATATACGTGGGAACTATGTCTTTAATAAACTTTCTAATGTTTTCGGGCTCCATTTCTGAATTTACATCCAAAATACTAAGCTTTTTCAAAAGTTCACTTTCTTCTATGGCCATGGGTTTTCCTATAAATATGAGGTCATTCTCAGTCTTCTCTAACCCTTCTTCATCCATCAAAAGCTCTTCATACAGCTTTTCTCCCCGCCTCAAACCAATGTATTCAATTCCTATATCTACGCCTGGTTTTAAGCCGGAAAGTAATATGAGGTTTTTAGCTAAATCGTCTATTTTAACAGGGTCTCCCATGTCTAACACAAAGATCTCTCCACCTTTTGCAAGGCTTCCTGCCTGAAGTACCAAAGCTACAGCTTCTGGTATTGTCATGAAGTATCTAGTAACATCTGCATGTGTTACTGTTACAGGCCCACCATCTCTTATTTGCTTCTCAAACAGAGGAATTACGCTACCGTTACTTCCTAGAACGTTTCCAAATCTTACCGCTACAAATTCAGTTTCTGATTTATTGTTAAATGTTTGAACTATCATTTCACAAATTCTCTTTGAGGCTCCCATTACATTTGTAGGGTTTACCGCCTTATCTGTAGATATCATTACAAATTTTTCTACATTCCATCTGTCTGCTGCCTCAGCTATTTTCAAGGTTCCCACTACATTATTTTGTATCGCTTCATTTGGGCTGTCTTCCATAAGCGGTACGTGTTTATGCGCAGCCGCATGATATATAATATCTGGCTGATATTGCTCCAAAACGCTGTTAATCCTCTTCACATTCCTGACGCTTCCAATTAAGACGACAAGATTAAGCTCCGGATAATTATACTTTAATTCATGTTGAATAGAATATGTGGTGTTTTCATAGTTGTCAAAGATGACGAGCTGCTTAGGTTTATAGTTTGCTATCTGTCTACATAGCTCGCTTCCTATAGAGCC
>LSQX01228241.1_pt1 | contig 19695 bp, 14 predicted proteins | sample 654561 | NCBI WGS metagenome assembly LSQX01 (sample SAMN04489861, study PRJNA283612) | anaerobic digester metagenome | isolation source: 4 biogas reactors fed with cattle manure at either 37C or 55C with and... | place: Denmark: Kongens Lyngby | collected 2014
TCTTAAACATTTCTATGCCCTCACGTCCGTCATGGGCCACTACCACATCGTACTGTTCCTTCAACAAATATAGCCGTATTACCTCTGCAATATTTTTATCATCATCAATTACCAAAATCAAAGGTTTTTTGTCCATACATATGCTCCTTAAACCCATCTTTTTTTCATTATAACACTTTACTTGGCCCCGTTGGAATCAGTTTTTGCACAAAGCAAAAGAAGTTGTCCATCTTTTTTCTGACGGACAGCTTCTTTTACAATGTTTTTTTAAACTGTACTTCCCCATCNNGCTCCTTTTACAGTACTTTTTTAAATTGTATTGCCTCATCTGAAAAGCTAAAGGCTTTTTTTAATACTATGGCCCCGGCCCCGATTGCCGGACCGACAAACCCCAAACGGCTGATGAATACTTCGGTGTTATTTGCAGCCGCCTCCAAAGCCCTTTTTCTGACGGTATCCTTAATAATATCAAGTATTAAATGACCGTAGGCGATTATATCACCCCCCAGTATAATGCTGGAGGGATTTAGTATATTTATTATGTTTGCAATGCCTATACCTATATAAACCCCCGTTTCCTCCAGTATCTCCCTGGCGGTTTCATCGCCCTTTTTATAACGGGTTATAATTTGCTGTAGTGTGGCACCGCCGCCCAAGTTCAACCTCTTCTCATACCTTCTTACGAGGGCGGGTGTGGACACCATGGCCTCCAGGCAGCCGTAGTTGCCGCAACTGCACAACGGCCCGTCATGGGCCACCGTACTGTGACCTACCTCTCCGGCGGTACCCCGGGCACCGGTATATACTTCCCCATTGATAAATATCCCGGAACCCACACCCGTTCTTATATTTATACAAACGAAACTTTGCCACTGCTTTGCCAGACCAACCCAATATTCGGCTATACCCGTGGCCCTGGCCTCATTCTCCAGCAATATGGGTACTTTAAAATTATCCTTTAGCCTGTGTATGATGGGAAAGTCCTTCCAGCCCAAATTGGGTGCAAAAAGCACAATGCCCGATTTTTTATCCACCGTTCCCGGTACCCCAAGGCCAATACCTAAAACCTTGTCCATGGTTATACCGTAATGTTGGATCATATTTTCAATGAGATCTGCAACAACCTCTGCAACCTTGTTTCCGTCCCTATCATGGATTTGGGCTGAAGATACAAAAACTGCCTCGGCCGCCAGATTCAGTATCACTCCGACGGCCTCATGTTGGTCAATGTCTATGCCAATGGCATAACATGCTTCACTGTTTAATTCCAGAAGAATGGGTTTACGACCCCCCGTAGATATATCTTCCCCCTTTTCCCTTATAAGCTTCATTGACATCAACTGCTTTATAATGCCCGAGACCGCAGTCGGTGTCAACAGAGTCTGCCTGGAGATGTCTATCCTGGAAATACTGCCCTTCCTTCTTATGACATCCAGGACCAAGGCCCGGTTGTGCATTTTTACATTACTGCTGTTTTTAGCCAAAAAATTTATTGTCATACAAAATTTTGTAATACTACCTCCCGTTAAATCATGCTTATTTCTTTGAACTTGTCCTTTAAATCGGCGTACAGACCCTTGTATATGGGATAATACTTATCGTAAACCTCAACATTTTCCGGAATTGGTCTTTGGATGGACTCCCGTTTGATAGTCGCTTCACAGGCCTGGGGAACATTGTCGTATATCCCCGCTCCCACGCCCGCCAGCAGTGCAACACCCAGGGCCGGCCCTTCGCTGGAGTTTATGGTTACTATATCGCGGTTAAACATATCAGCCTGCATCTGTCGCCATAGCCTGCTCCTGCCCCCGCCGCCGGACGCTCTAACTTCATTTACCTCTATATCCAATTCCCTAATGATCTCAAAACAATCCCTAAGGCTGTAGGAAACCCCTTCCATAACCGACCGGATTACATCCTGCCTGGTATGCTTGGCGGTTAAGCCGAAGAACACACCCTTGGCATGAGGATCTAAATGGGGAGTCCTCTCGCCCATTAGATAGGGCAGATATATAAGACCCTGGCTACCGGGAGGAGATTTCTCTGCCTCCTGGTCCATCAAAACATAGGGATCGATTTCTAAAAACTTACTCAAGGAAATTTCCATGTTGCCGAAATTATCCCTAAGCCATTTTAAGGACAAGCCCGCGCCCTGGGTAACTCCCATCACATGCCAGGTACCCGGCACCGCATGGCAAAAGGTATGAACCCTTCCCTTACCGTCTATGCTTACCTTGTCGGTGTAGGCAAATACCACCCCGGATGTGCCTATGGTAGAGGATATTACTCCCGTTGTTACAATACCGTTACCCACCGCCCCGGCGGCCTGGTCGCCTGCTCCGCCGACTACAGGAGTACCCTGTTTCAGTCCGGTTAACGAAGCCGCTTTTTCCGACACCGTACCGCTTACCTCCGCTGATTCATAAACATCCGGCATCCAGTTTCGGGGTATCCCCAACTTATCCAGTACTTCGTAGCTCCAATTTCTTTCACCGATATTCAAAAACTGGGTACCGCTGGCATCGGATACTTCGGTAGCAAATTCTCCCGTCAACATAAACCGGATATAATCCTTGGGCAGCAGTACCTTGTGGATACGCTCAAAGATTTCCGGCTGATTGTTCTTTATCCACATGACCTTAGAGGCGGTAAACCCAGTGAGGGCAGGATTGGCCGTCAGCTCTATCAGTCTTTCCTTGCCGATTATTTCCGTAATCTCATCACATTCCTTATGGGTTCTCTGATCACACCAAATTATGGCGGGCCGCAGTACCTTATATTCTTTGTCGAGCAGTACCGCACCGTGCATTTGCCCCGAAAGGCCTATGCCCTTAATATCATGGGCATTAACACCGGATTTCTTTATAACCTCCTTAATGGTATTTACCACTGCGTTCCACCAGTCTTGGGGCTGCTGTTCAGCCCAGCCTATATGGGGCTGATACATGGGATATTCCTCCACGGCACTGTGTACGGTATTTCCCCTTTCATCAAACAATACCGTCTTGGTCCCCGAGGTACCTATATCTATGCCCAGTAAATATGCCATAAAACTTCCTCCTGTATAAATCCTCATTTTTTTATTGTCTATTTTATTTCGGGCAGCTTAGAAAAGACAGTTTTGCCGTTGGACCTTGCCCTTATTAGCAGTGCTTCCAGTAAGCCTCGGTTTTCATCCGGTCTGTAGGTACATGCCAACACGGCGGCATGGTCCAGTTCATTTATTCTGTCGTTCATGCTTTTTATAGCTTCTATATTATTTATTACAGCCCTTTCAACCGGCATTCGTTCAGGGTTTATATCCAACCCGAAATAACCGTCGTATCCATACATTTTGAGGATATAAAGGGCGGCTTCCGCCTGTTCCGGCATGATTACACCTACATTTTGATCCTGGTCATAATTCCCCAGAGGCTGGCTGTTCCAATGGGTATGGAATAATTTGCCGTATTCCATTATCAGGCTAAAGGCATAGGGCACATCCTCCGTTCCCATAAGTACATGTCCTATTTCGGGATTCAAGCCCACCAAAGACTGTCCGCTGCTGAGTATCTCCCTGTTAACATCCGACTTTAGTGCCTTTTCAACTTTTTGGGCAAGTAAAATGCCTTCCCCGGTCATGCCATAATATATCCGACCTCTTGGTTCATAGGGTTTTGGCTCTATGGCCACCGGTATTCCCGGAACCTCATCCATGGCCTGGGCAATGCCATAGGCAAATCTGTCCCTGGCTGCTATAAAATCTATGCCAAAGAAGTTTTCATATCCATCGCCTCCCGGCCATATAATTGCGAAATCGGTGTCCAGCTCCTTATTCAGTTCCAGGGATATTTTTACCCTTTCTATGGCCTTTTGTCTTACCGAGTCGATGGGCGAGGATAACGAACCGAATTCCCATGTATCATCATAGAATAAATTGGGTATTACGGTAATTACTTTAATGCCGGTGTCCTTTTCAAATTTTTGATAGAGGGGCAGGTTTTTTTCATTTATTTCGTTGGGATAATGGGCTTCTACTCCTAAAACGCCATAATCCTTCAATGAAGCTATTATATCCAGCCTCTCTTCGATGGTAGTTGCCTTGCCCAACGGTGCATGGAACCTGCTGCTGTGGTCACTGAAATACCAAATGCCTACCGAAAATTTTAAATCAAGATTAAAGTCCTCAAGATGCTGTATCATTTGTTGCTCGTTCCTTCTGTCGCACTGCCGTGTAGTGTTAATGTTCATAATATCACCCCTACTTTTTAATATTATCTTAATAAGTCTGTATATTATTTCTACATTTTTTTGGAAAACCCTGCTTATTTTATCAAAAATTTTATAAAGGTAAAATGCCAATCATTTTAACCGTACCACCGTTACGCCATCTTCACCCTCACCAAACTTACCCAGCCTAAAGGAGGATACATGGGCATGATGTTTAAGATGCTTGTGAATACCCGCTCTTAATGTACCGGTACCCTTGCCGTGGATTAGGGTAACCTCGCTCAGGCCCGCTAAAAAGGCGTCGTCTAAATATTTATCCACCGATATCAGGGCCTCCTCAAGGTTATTGCCCCTTAAGTCCAGTTCAAGGCTAACCGGTCGGGACTTTTTCGTCACACCGTTTAAGGTACTGATCAAACGCTGAGTTTGGGCCTTTTGTTCATCAATAAACTTAAGGGCCCTTTTCTTAACGTTAATTTTCATAACGCCTACCTGCACCAAGGCTTCGTCGCTGTCCCCATTAAGGTTTAAAACCGTACCCCTTTGTTTTAAATCCGTTATATAAACGGTATCCCCGGGTTTTACAGAAGAGTCGGCATCGTATAATTCATCGCCTTCGCCATGGTCCTCCATATTATAATCGGCCGTACGGTCAATATGCCCTTTGAGCCGTTGTCTTATTCGTTCAATATTCTTGTTTCGTTGGGAGGCATCTTCAACGGTTTTTAGGCTCCTCAGTTCCTTTATTATATCCTTACTGGCAGATCGGGCCTCCTCCAGAATCCTTTGGGCCTTTATTCGTGCCTCTTTAACAATCGAACTTTTCTGCTGCTCCAGCCTGTCCTTAAGCTGTTGATATTTTTCTTTGATTTCCCGGGCCTCCTGATTAAGGCGATGGGCTTCCTCCCTCTCCAACCGTGCCGTCTGCCTGTCCTTTTCTATTTGTGCCAACAATTCCTCCAATGAACGATGTTCGGTGGTCAAAAAACTTTTGGCATGGTCTATAATATCCTTTGAAAGGCCTAATTTCTCGGATATGGCAAAAGCGTTGCTCTTGCCCGGCAGTCCCAATAGCAGACGATAGGTGGGCCTAAGGGTGGTAATATCGAATTCCACCGATGCGTTTGCCATACCCTTCCGATTACCGGCATAGGCCTTGAGCTCACTGTAATGGGTGGTGGCCACCGTATTTACTCCTTTTTTATGGAGGAATTCAAGCAAAGCCATGGCAAGGGCAGCCCCTTCGGTGGGGTCGGTACCCGCCCCCAGTTCATCCAAAAGCACCAGGCTGCCCCGACTCGCCTGTCTCAGTATATCCACAATGTTGGACATATGAGACGAAAAGGTGCTGAGGCTTTGTTCTATACTCTGCTCGTCACCGATATCCGCAAAAACGTCCCTGTATACGGCTAGCTCGGTTCCTTCCTGGCAGGGAACCTGAAGCCCCGCCTGGGCCATAAGCACCATCAGTCCCACCGTCTTAAGTGTGACCGTTTTACCACCGGTGTTCGGGCCGGTTATCACCAGCACGTCAAAGTCCCTGCCCAGGTGCACGCTTATTGGTACCACGACCTTCGGGTCTATCAGCGGGTGCCTTGCTTTCTTTAAGTTTATGTACCCCGATGTATTGTATAAGGGTCGGGTTGCTTCCATCTCCAGCCCCAGCTTTCCCCGGGCAAACATAACATCAAGCTCCGTCAAGATTCCCATGTTGGTACGTATATCGTCCAGTACGTCACTCACAAGCAGTGTAAGGGTTGACAGTATTCTCTCTATTTCAAGTTTTTCCTTGGCTGAAAGTTCCCTCAGCCTGTTATTCAGCTCCACCACCGCCATGGGCTCGATAAAAAGGGTAGCCCCGGTGGAGGACTGGTCGTGTACTATACCGGGCACACTGCCCCTGTACTCCTGCTTTACCGGAAGCACATACCTGTCTCCCCGGGTTGTGACTATAGCATCCTGCAGGTATTTCTGGAAACCGGCGGAGGCCACCATTGAGTTTAATTTAGCCCTTATCTCCTCGTTTATCGAACCCACCTGTCGGCGAATATTCCTAAGGGTAGGGCTTGCATGGTCTGCTATTTGCCCAGGGCCCTCTATACACCTTGTAATTTCCTTCTCCACTCTCGGGTGGGGAACAAGGCTCTCCACAATTGCCCTTAGGGTGTCAAACCCTTCTTCGCGGCCGCCCCGGGGGGCTTTCATGTATTCCTTCATACCGGCGGCACAGCGCAGTAGGTCGGCCACTGCCAGCAGCTGCTCGGAATCCAGTACCCCTCCGGCCTCCACCCTCTTCAGCACCGGCCCAAGGTCGGTAACACCGCCCAGCGGGGGCAAGCCCTTTTTGACCAGGGCCTTTATGCATTCGGCGGTCTCCTGCTGCAGCCTTTCCACTTCATCAAGATGACATGAAGGCCTTACCTGTAGGCACCTTTTCCTCCCCGCCTCGGATGCCGCCATTTCAGACAACCTTTTAATAATTTTATCGAATTCCAGCGTTTCCAACGTTCTGTCCTTCATTGTCCCGCCCCTTTGTTTCTGAGGTCAGCAGTCGGCACCTGTGACCTGTAATCTAATAATTATGTCCCGGTCCCTATACTCCCCTGTAAAAATGTCCCCTGGTTATTCCGCTCGCAATGTATCTTTCGACAAGGTCCCGGTCGTAAGGCTCCCCGTCGGCTGCCTTCCTGTAGTTTTCTACAAGGTATGCAAACTCTTCCGCTTCCTCGTCCAGGTGTATAAGCCTTATTCCCCCGATACCCGTTCCCCGCAGGTCCTCCATTTTATCCAGCATAAAAAGGGGTTGTGAGTTGCTAACTTCGGTCCTGCCGGTTTCATCTTGGAAAACGGGGAAAACAAAACCCTTGCTGTCCATAAGGCCGTAGCTTCCCTTTCCCAGCCCCTCCAGCACCGGGTAGCGGATTGTCATAAGCCTCTGCCTTCCATGGACCGCCGCTTCGCAGTATATTTCCGACCCAAGGGCTATATCCCTCACCTGTTTCAGCGTAAGCTCCGGTGACAGCACCGCCCCGCTGCAACCCCACTCCTGCACCTTTGCCGCACTTAGGCGGTTAAATATGTTAAAACCCTGCCCTGCTATTATTTCCACATCACCCCGGTATTCCCCGCAGGCAGCAAGGTGGCCGGGATTTGATATTTCTATCCCATGTATTATGTGGCGCAGTCTTTCAATAAGCCCTGTTATCCGCTCAATATCCTCCCGGTCGGTTACCAGCGGAAACTTTACATAAAGCGTAAGGCCACGGTGAAGAACGCTGTATTCTTCTTCATCCTTTTCAAAGCACCTTAGCACCACCCTGTCCGCCCCCGACCGTGCAAACAGCTCGGCAGAGGAGGGACTGCCCGTTTCAACGGTAAGGCGTATCCTGTCATTGGGGCGACCTGCCCGCCGGTACCTTTGCTGTTCCAGCGATGTAATTAGCTCTTTGGTTCCAACGGGTTCCCGGTCGGTCCCGGCCCTTATTCGCCCCAGCTGCTCTAAGGCCTTTCGCCTTAGATTGTTTATCTCAGAAACGGATATATATATTCCCTTATCGGCATCAACGGTTATTTGCTCCATCACAAAGGGGGTCCCCCCGGTCTTGGCAAGCTGTTCGGAAATCCTTCCGCCGTCCATCGCAACCTTTTCCGCCGGCTCCACCGGCCTATCCCCCCTGACGGTCACATAACCGCCCCGGTCATCCCACAGCCTGATTTCCGGTAGCAGTCCCTTTCTAAACGAGGCGGCGCAGTACACCGGAATCCTTTTGCTGTCTTCTTTATAGCTTGAGGCAAGGTCCTCCATCAGCTCCCTGTCGTAGGTTTTAAAAACCACGCTGCCAACAACGACACTCTTTTTGAATTCAATCTCAGCCACCTGGCCCTTACTGCCTTTTTCGACAGGTTTCCCGTTTACCGACATGGAAGTCACCCTTGTTCCCGCCCTGCCGCTTCCGGTGTCCAATTCTATACCATCCCCGATGTTCAGCCGGTCGGAAAGCCTTATTTCCACCCTTCCCGCCCCGGTTCCGGCTATCACACCTACCGGCACTCCCCTGTTGTCCGGGCGGTCATGGCTCAAAAAACCCTCCCGCTCCCCGCCAAGGACAAAACCCGCAGTGAAACCGCGGTTAAAAACCCGAAGCAAAAGGTCCTTCCCTTCTGAAGTATCCCCTATACTACCCTTTTCCAGGTAATTGTCAATAGCCCTTCGGTAGACCCTTGTTGCCGCCGCCACATACTCCGGCCTCTTCATGCGGCCCTCTATCTTAAAGCTGTCTATGCCGGCCCTAAGCAGCGTATCCATCCGGTCAAGGGTAAACAGGTCCCTGGGGCTTAAAAGGTATCCCTCTTTTACAGTCCTCCCTCCCCGGTCCCGGTCCACTACCCTGTACCACTTCCTGCAGGGCTGGGCACACTTCCCCCGGTTGCCGCTCCTGCCGCCAATAAGGCTGCTCATCAGGCACTGGCCTGAATAGGACATGCACAGTGCCCCCTGCACAAAAACCTCCACCGGCAGCCCCGACAGCCGTTTTATGTTCAATACCTCCTCCAGCCGCAGTTCCCTTGCAGCAACCACCCTGTCAATGCCGGCATCTTTAAGAAGCAGCGCACCCTCGGGGCTGTAAATGGTCATCTGGGTGCTGGCGTGAACCTGCATACCGGGGAAATATCTCTTGGCAAGGGCTGCTAATCCAAGGTCCTGCACAATGACCGCATCCGCCCCAATATTGTATAAATATTCCAGGTAATGTACCGCATCCCCTAGCTCCTCATCGGATATCAGGGTATTAAACGTGACATAAATCCTAACCCCGCGCAGGTGTGCATACCGCATCGCCTGCTCCAGCTCTCGGTCGTCGAAATTGGAGGCATAACTACGGGCGTTATACCTTTGACCGCCCATATATACCGCATCGGCACCGTTCTGGACTGCCGCCCTAAGGGCTTCCATGCTTCCTGCCGGGCTCAGTAATTCGGGTTTATGTGCCATACAACCATTCCCATCCTTGAATTCTTTAATATTATATCAATTGGACATGCTTTTTAACATAGTCTTCGTAAAATTCATATATTGCCTTGCAAATGTATAATTTTGCATTACTACGCATGATTTTGCATATTATTGCTTCTCCCAAGCGTGTCAAAAAAACTATTATTGCTTCAAATTCGCCCGGTAATATGCAAATTTCTTACAAATAACGGCAATTAGCGGCAGAAAATTGATATTGTTATTTATGTAAGTTTATAGTATAATCAGTTAAATGTAAGAGTTGTACATACCGGGCGCACAAGTGTCCGGGAAACTAGGAAATCTTTATATTCCAATAAGGGGGTAACAAGATGGTAAGAAAGTTGTCTTTTCTGTTAGTCGCGCTGATTATTATGTCCCTTGTTCTTTCCGGCTGCACGCCGAAACCCGCAGAGGAAACCGGCGGAGGACAAGAAGAGGACGTAATAAGGATCGGTGTTTTTGAGCCGATGACCGGCGCGAACGCAGCAGGGGGAGCACTTGAGGTAGAGGGCGTGGAGCTGGCAAACAAGCTCTATCCCGAAGTGCTGGGCAAAAAAGTGGAACTGGTTATCGTTGACAACAAGTCCGACCCTGTAGAAGCAGCCAGCGCCGCGGCACTGCTGGTAGAAAAGGAAAAAGTCGCGGCAATAATAGGAAGCTGGGGTAGTTCCCTTTCCATGGCCGCAGGGGATATCATAAGGGATAAGGTACCTACCGTTGGTGCTTCGTGTACCAATCCCCTGGTTACCCAAGGCAACGACTGGTATTTCAGGGTATGTTTCATAGACCCGTTCCAGGGTAAGGTTATGGCGACCTATTCCTATGAAAAACTCGGCGCCAAGAAAGCGGCAATAATCCAGGAAGTCAACAACGACTATGCAATAGGTCTTGCAAAATTCTATACCGATGCTTTCAAAGAGCTGACCGGTGACGACAACGCAATAGTTGCAGTTACCAACTACAATACCGGAGACCAGGACTTCTCCGCCCAGCTTACCAACATAATGACGGCAAATCCGGATGTAATATTCGCTCCGGGTAACTTCACAGAGTCGGCGCTGATAGTAAAACAGGCAAGGCAGCTTGGTATTACCGTCCCGATAATCGGCGGTGACACCTATGAGACACCCGAATTCATCGAGATAGGCGGAGATGCCGTTGAGGGCTGCGTATTCTCAACCTTCTTCACCTCCGAGACGCCGATAACAAAAGAATCCGAAAAGTTCCTGGAGGAATACAGGGCTGAATACGGCAAGGAACCGGCCGCTGTTACGGCGCTTGCATACGACGCCTATATCCTTATCCTTGATGCGATAGAAAGAGCCGGATCCACCGACCCGGTAGCCTTAAGGGATGCAATAGCCGCAACCGAAGGTTTCGAAGGCGCTGCCGGTATAATAACCCTTGATGAAAACGGCGACGCAGTTAAGAACGCGGTTATAAAACAGGTCAAAAACGGCGAATTCGTTTATATGGACACTATTGAACCCAGGTAGAAGCAGTATCCTATGAGAAATACGCTTCCTTCCCCCAAAGGAAGGAAGCGTATTTTTACGGACATTTGATACGGGTGGTGATTATATGGCTTTTGATGTTTTTTTGCAGCATCTTACAAACGGGATATCCCTGGGAAGCCTGTATGCCCTTGTAGCTATAGGTTATACAATGGTTTATGGTATTCTTAGGCTGATAAACTTCGCCCACGGGGACATTTTCATGATGGCAACCTACTTTACTTTTTACAGCATTGTCATTTTTGGTGTGCCGTGGTATGCAGCTTTCCTGGCGGTAATAGTCGTTACCGGTGCCCTGGGAGTGATCCTTGAGGCTTCAGCTTACAGGCCTTTAAGGGATGCCCCAAGGATTTCCATTATGATTTCAGCCATAGGCGCATCCTTCCTTCTTGAGAACCTCGCCATCGTTATCTTTGGAGGAAGACCCAAGGCCTTTCCCGCACTGGACTTCTTTACCGAAGTGATTAAACTGGGTACCGTCTCCATACAAAGGTTGACATTTATTATACCTGTAATGACTCTTGTTTTGTTGTACGTGCTATTATACCTAATAAATAATACAAAAAGCGGTATGGCTATGAGAGCGGTGTCCAAGGACTTCGAAACCTCCCGCCTTATGGGAATTGACGTAAACAGGACCATATCCGTTACCTTCTTTTTAGGCTCTATGTTGGCGGCAGTAGGAGGCATCATGTGGGGCATGAAGTTCCCTCAGATACAGCCCCTGATGGGAGTTATGCCCGGGGTTAAATGTTTTATCGCCGCCGTAATAGGGGGTATCGGCAACATCCAAGGCGCGGTTTTGGGCGGCTTTATACTGGGTCTTGTGGAAATCCTGCTGATCGCTTTCCTGCCCGATTTGACCGGTTACAGGGATGCCTTTGCATTTATTCTGCTGATTATTGTACTGCTCTTCAGACCTACCGGAATAATGGGCGAAAAAATAGCGGAGAAGGTGTAGCCAATGAATAACAATACACAAAAACAATCCCCTTTAATAAAGTTGGACTGGATAAAAGAAAGAAACCCGAAACTTACAATAATATCGTTACTGCTGCTGGGCATATTCCTTTATATTGCAGATAACAGGTTTGACGCCTACCAGGTCAGGGTTTTAAACCTTTGCGCCATATATACGGTACTGGGCCTCAGCATGAACCTGATAAACGGTTTTACAGGACTGTTTTCGCTGGGTCATGCAGGTTTTATGGCAATCGGAGCCTATACCTGCGCACTGTTAACCATGCCGGTGGCGGTAAAGGACCAGAACTTCTTTCTGGAGCCAATAAATGAGGTGCTGCGCACAATAGTGCTGCCGTACCCTGCGGCACTGCTTGTGGGAGGAATATTCGCCGCCCTTATGGCGTTCTTAATAGGTGCCCCGGTGTTAAGGCTTAAGGGTGACTATCTGGGTATCGCCACGCTGGGCTTCGCGGAGATAATAAGGATAGTTATAACAAATCTCCAGACCATAACCAACGGGGCATTGGGCCTAAAAAGCATACCGGCCAAAACAAACCTGTGGTGGAGCTATGGCATAGCAGTTTTTACGACGGTGTTTCTTGTTTGGCTCATAAACAGCAGCTATGGAAGAGCCTTCAAGGCAATCCGGGAGGACGAAATTGCCGCCGAAGCCATGGGTATAAACCTTTTTAAACATAAGGTGCTTTCCTTTGTAATAGGCGCGTTTTTTGCCGGAGTGGGCGGAGGCCTGCTTGGAAACCTCCTGGGCGCGATAAACCCGCTGCTCTTTAGGTTCACATTGACCTTTAATATACTGCTTATTATAGTCCTTGGCGGCATGGGCAGCATAACGGGTACCATCATATCCGCCTTCATAGTCACCATAGGCCAGGAAGCCTTGAGGTTCTTGGACCAGCCCTTCAGCCTCGGGTTCATCCAGGTACCCGGTATTTCCGGCTTGAGGATGGTGGTATTCTCGGCCCTTTTGATGCTGGTGGTGCTGTTCTTCCGCAGGGGCCTTATGGGTACTAATGAGTTCAGCTGGGACAGCTTTATAGGTTTTTTCAAGAATTTAGGCAAAGGGCCGGGAAAACCTCTTTCAAAAGGGGGAACTGAATCATGATACATCTTAGAACTGATTCCATTACAATGCAGTTCGGTGGACTGACAGCGGTCAAGGAATTCAGCCTGGAACTACGAAAAGGCGAGATAATTGCTCTGATAGGACCCAACGGCGCGGGCAAAACAACGGCCTTCAACATGATTACCGGGGTATATAAACCCACCAGTGGAAAAATTTATTTTAAGGACAGGGAAATTACAGGACTGAGGCCGGACCAGATCACAAAGCTGGGCATCGCACGGACCTTTCAGAATATAAGGCTTTTTAAAGAGCTGAATGTTTTGGATAATGTACTCATCGCCAACCACCTGCACCTTAAGTCCAACCTTTTGGAAGCGGTGTTCAACCTTCCAAGATACAGGCAGGAAAACGCGGAAATGGTGGATAAATCGCTGCACCTGCTGGAAAAGCTGGGACTTGTGGAGCACAGGAATGACAAGTCAAGCTCGCTGCCCTACGGCAAGCAGAGAAGACTGGAGATTGCAAGGGCGCTGGCTACCAACCCGGAAATACTGCTTCTTGACGAACCGGCCGCCGGAATGAATCCCAAGGAAACTGAAGACTTAACCGAATTTATTGGGCAGCTCAGGCACGATTTTGACCTCAGCATTTTTCTCATAGAGCACCACATGGACGTTGTAATGGAGATTTCGGAGAGAATTTACGTATTGGACTACGGAATCACCATAGCCCAGGGTAGTCCCTACGAGATACAGAACAATCAAAGGGTAATAGAAGCATACCTGGGGGTGAACGGAGATGCTTAAAATAGAAAACCTGGTGGTTTCTTACGGCGGTATTGAAGCCCTAAAGGGAATAAGCCTGGAAGTGGAAGAGGGTAAAATTGTAACGCTGGTGGGCGCTAACGGCGCAGGTAAAAGCACCACCCTCAGGTCCATTGTGGGCCTTGTAAAACCAAAAAGTGGTACAATCACTTACAAAGGCAAGGACCTGCTCGCCGAGAAAACCCAGAATATAGTAAGAAACGGCATTACGCTGGTACCCGAGGGCAGGAGGATTTTCCCCAACCTGACGGTACTTGAAAACCTTAAAATAGGAGCCTTTACCCGGACAGACAGCAAAGAGATAAACGCCGACCTGGAACGGGTGTATTCAACCTTTCCTATTTTGAAGGAACGAAGCTGGCAGCTGGCAGGGACACTGTCGGGAGGAGAACAGCAGATGCTGGCGGTGGGAAGGGCGCTAATGTCAAGGCCAAAGCTTTTAATGATGGATGAACCCTCCCTGGGCCTTGCACCGCTTATTGTAAAGGAAATATTCGAAATAATAAAGGAAATCCACAGGCAGGGTGTAACCATACTGCTTATTGAACAAAACGCCAACGCAGCTCTTCATATAGCCCATAAAGGTTACGTTTTGGAAACGGGACGTATAACCCTTACGGGCACCGGCAAAGAACTTTTGGAAAACGAAGAGGTAAAAAGTGCATACCTTGGCAAGAAAAAAGCCAAGTAAAAAAACTAAAACCGCCCGGGAAAAGGGGCGGTTTTATACTATATGCACGGTCGTCCCAGTACCCGCGCTTTTTTATGGCTTATACCATGAGCGAAATAATGGCCGGCATAACCATCATGGTAACGGCATACCTAAAAGCCTGTAACAGCCCCACCGTGACTGCGTCCGCATCCATATCAAGGGCTATGGCGCTCATTTGGGTAACCCCGGCTGCGGCACAGGCCAAAAGGGATGTAACCAGGTCCAATCCCCAAAACCTGTGAATTAGAACGCCCAGTATTACCCCTAGCAGTACAATCACAACAGAAAAAATTGCGGTGGGGATAAGCAGTCTGTGAAGAGTAGCCACCACCTCCGGGGTAAACGTAGTGCCAAGGTAGACACCCAGCCCAATCTGGGCAAATATAACCAAGCGCCTTGGAAGCGGCCTAAGGGCCACGCCCAAAGTGCGAAGAAGACCAACCACCGTCATGGCTCCCAGCAGTCCCCCGACCGGTACGCCAATTGCCTTAGCCGTAAATCCGCCGAACCCTCCAATAACAAGGGTTATAAGTATTTGAGACATCCTGGCTTCGCTTTTCTTATCCTCGCCCGCTTCGGGAGCCGCCGCTGAACCGGCCGCCGCTTCCTTCACCCCTTGATTGTATCTCAAAGCTATCAAAGGAACGCTAATATATATGGCAAGTACCCGCATATACTGAAACAAAGTAACCACCGGGGCATTCAGGTTTCTTTCCATGGCAAGCAGGGACATTTCAGCCAGCCCCCCGGGCATTGAAGCATATAAGGCGGTACCCGGCTCTACCCCCGTAATCTTTGCCAGAAGTATCCCCACGGCAAGGCAGCTTCCCACCATGCTGACAGTAACAAACAGGCTGGGAACAATTAACGATTTTATACGGGGCACCGCCTCCCTGTCAAACTTACATCCTACCACTATACCCAACACCACTTGGAAGAATGTATTGAAATGTTGCGGAATGTCGCCCCATCTTACGCCAAGGCCGGTTAATACGGCAACCAAAAGTAAAGAGCCTGTAATGGCCCCTCCCGGTATGCGAAAAAACCTGAAAATCCGGTACCCTAAATAACCCAACAAAAAAAGCAGCATCAGCGACAGCGGCAGATTCAAAGTCAGATTACCCATTGTTCCGTCAAGACCCCCAGTCCAATCAAACGTGTCAAGGCTTAAAAAACCGCTCTTATTTCTCCTATTATATCCTCCCTGTGGTTCCTCAACTGGGTTTTGCATTTTCCCTTGATATTTTTATATTCCTTTTCGGATATCAGCCCTAGCCTATTCAAAAGCTCTGTTATCACCACGTCTATGGCCCTGCTGCTTCCGTCTTCTATCTTGAGGGCAATACCCACCCCTTCACCTATAATCCCGATGCAGTAAACCCCTTCCGCCCCCAGCTTGGCAACCAGCCTACCCCCGGTGGCCTCCATTAACAGCGTATCCAGCCTTCCGCTTCCTGCAACGTAAAAGGGATTGCCCGCCATGGCACCGGCCACCCTTGAGAGAGCTTCCTTCCTTGCCGCACTTTTTACATCCCGGGGCGCAGCCAGCTTTGAATAAGCCACCGCCATATTATATACCGGCAGCCCGAACACCGGCACACCGCAGCCGTCCACTCCTATCCCGATGTCCCCGGCAGCAAGCCCGGTGACATCGGATACCACCTCCAGCATTTCCCTTTGCACCGGATGGTCAGGGTCTATATAATTCTTTAAATCATATCCCTTAATAAGGGCAAGGGCAATCATACTGCTGTGCTTCCCGGAGCAGGGGTTATGTATCTGCCCGTATTTTTCTTTTTTCTCAACCAACCTCTTTGCCGCCGGCCAGTACATCGGTGCCGCCCGCCCGCAGTCAAGGGCCTCCAGTCCGCAGCCCATCTTATCAAAAATATTCCTTACCCTTTCAACGTGCTTTTCCTCCCCGCCGTGGGAAGCAGCCATAACCGCTATTTCCTCATCGTCAAAGCCAAATTTTTCTATGCCACCCGCTTCAATCATCGGCAGCACCTGGAAGGGTTTTGCCGCCGACCTCCAATAGGTCCTGGCATGATACTCACCTACACCAAACACCACATGATAATTCTTATCCACCACCACCAGGTGACCCCGGTGCACCGACTCTATCTCGCCCCCACGAATTACATGGGCAAGCACTTCAGACATCCGTATCCCTCCGTCAATCAAGGCAGTCTTTTATGCCCAGGCATTCTGTTATAACCCCTTAGTGATTTTATTTGCGTCTCCAGTTCTTTTTTCTGCTCCTCCAACCTCTCTATTCTGTCCTTGGCTTCCTTTGAATCCTTTTGGACTTTAAGCCATTCGCTGTATATATTGGCCGCTTCCTCCTGGGAATTGGCAAGCTGCTGTTTCAAGTCCTCCATCTCTTTTTTCAGCCTTTGGGCCTCTTCCCTGGACTTTCTCAGCTGGTACCTCGCGTCCTCCAAGTCCTTCTCCGGCTTTGCAGTTTGCTTTTGTGCCATTTCTAGCTCCCGTTTAAGCCTGAAGTACTCATCGGTTATATTAAGTGCAGTCAAAACAGCCAGCATTGTATTATTCATAGCTTTGCCGGTTTTGCCAAGTTCCCTCATTTTTTTGTCCACGTGCAGCGCAATGCTGTGCAAGTACTCCTCGGATGCCTCCCCCAGCATTGTATACTGCTGGCCCATAATTTCGACAGTGACCCTTGTTTTTTTATCCTTCATAATAGTTCCCCCGATAATGACATTTGGGTTTTCAACAACTGTTACCACTATTATAACACATGCTGAAAAAACTGGCTAAAATATTAACAAAAGTTGTCATGTCAAAGGCACGGCAATAGGTCGCCGTGCCCTTTTCGCTATCTACGGATCGCACCGGTCTGTTTATGCAGCTGTTCCAGAATCCTTTCCAGTACCTCGCTCGCCTCCTGTTCGGTAAGCGTCTTCTCCGAAGACCTCAGGGTAAGGGAATATGCAACGCTCTTTTTCCCTTCGGGTATTTGCGTCCCGGTATATATATCGAAAAGCCTAATATCCTCCACCAGGTCTCCGCCCGCTTCGCGGATAACCCTTTCTATGGTCCCCGCCGGCACGTCCATGTCCACCAGTAAAGCCATATCCCTGTTTACCGAGGGGTACCTGGGAAGGGGTGAATAGGTAACGGTGGCGTCCGCCTTCTCCATCAAAAGGCCAAAATCAAGCTCTCCCGCGTACACCCTCGTTCCTATGTCGTAGTTTTCCAGCACATCGGGATGCACCTCTCCAATAAGGCCCAGTACTTCGCCGTCTACCAGAATCTCGGCGGTCCTGCCGGGGTGGTAGGACGGGTCCTTTGCCCGCTGGAATTCATACCCGGTGATATTTAACTCCTTAAGCAGTGCCTCCACCCTTCCCTTCAGAGTGAAGAAATCCTCGTTGCCATAAAGGCCAAGGGCTATGGTAAGCCTTTCTTCCGGCAGCTCTTTAAGCGGTATTTCCCGGGGAAGGAACCTTGGCGCGATTTCGTAGAACCCGGCTTCTTCGGCTCCCCTGTTGTAGTTTAGCGATATTACATTAAGCATTGCAGGCAAAAGCGTTGTCCTCATTATGCTGTACTCTTCGCCCAACGGGTTTTGAATGGTTATCGTTTTTCTAAGAGGGTGTCCCTCGGGTAGGTTTATCCTGTCAAACACCGCGGGGCTTTCGAAGGAATAGGTGGAAATCTCGTACAGGCCGCAGCCACACAACACCTCCCGGACGATATCCGTTACTTTCTCTTTCCGGGTCTTGGTGCCCAGCACCCAACTGCCGGACATAACGGTTTTTGGGATGTTGTTGTACCCGTACAGCCTCGCAACCTCCTCGGCTATGTCATAGTCAAGCCGTAGGTCCTGCCGGAAAGTGGGTACCGTAATGCGCAAGCTTCCCTTTTCTTCCTCCACTTTCATTTCCAGCCTCTCCAGCATATCCCTCATCCTCGGGGCCGGTATTTCTACCCCCAGCAGCTTGTTTATCCTGTCTGCGCTTACTTCAACGTAATGCGGCCTAAGAGGGTTTGGATACACATCTATGACGTCTCCCACCACCTGCCCGGCGCCCAGTTCTTCCATAAGCATTGCAGCCCTGTCGGAAGCAATCTTTGCCAGGTCATGGCATACCCCCCGCACGAAACGGAATGAAGCTTCGCTCCACAGCCCGAGTTTTTTGCAGGTGTGCCTTACATTGTAGCCGTTGAAGGCGGCACTTTCAAGAAGTATTGTGCGGGTATTCGGTGTAACTTCCGAGTACTCTCCTCCCATAACCCCGGCTATTCCTACCGGCACTTCTGCGTCCGCAATAACAAGGTCATTTTGGTCCAGCGTCCTTTCCTTCCCATCCAACGTGACAATCCTTTCGCCGTCTTTGGCGCGCCTTACTATTATTTCCCTTCCGCCTACCTTTTCCAAGTCATAGGCGTGCAGCGGCTGACCCAGCTCCAGCATAACGTAGTTGGTTATGTCCACTATGTTGTTTATGGGTCTCATGCCTGCCTGTATCAGCCTTTTCTGCATCCACTGCGGCGAAGGCTCAATATTTATATTATCAATAACCCTGCCCAGGTACCGGAAGCACATGTCCGGTTCCTGAATGGTGATGCCCTTAAGATAGTCCCTTATGTCTCCTTTTGCATGCCTGATTGTCATCTCCGGCATCCTATAGGGGACCCCCGTCACCGCTCCTACTTCCCGGGCCACCCCAACCATGCTGAGGCAGTCCGGCCGGTTTGTGGTGATGTCCAAATCCAGCACTTTTTCATTCAGCGTCAGCACTCTTCTGATGTCGGTGCCCGGGGCGTAATCACCCTCCAGGATATATATTCCCTCTTTCTTTTCCTCCGGCAGGTTATTTAAGTCCAGTGCCAGCTCAAGCGCGGAGCACATCATGCCCTCGGAGTCCTCGCCCCGGATTTTGCCTGCCCTTATCCCCACGCCGCCCGGCAGCACAGCGCCGTCCAGCGCAACCGGGACCAAGTCTCCTGCTTTAACGTTTTTGGCTCCGGTGACCAACTGCAGTACCCTGTCCCCCACGTCCACAATACCCAGCACCAGCTTGTCGGCATTGGGGTGGGGCCTTATCTCCTTAACCCTTCCCACCACCACCTTGTCTATCTCTTGGCCGGATTCCAAGATGTTCTCCACCATCGTCCCGGACATGGTCATGGCTTCGGCAAGGCTGTTTAGGTCAATATCAATATCAACGTAATCCTTCAACCAGCTAACAGGTACCAGCATTCTACATCCCTCCTTTAAAACTGCCTCAAGAATCTTATGTCGTTTTCAAACAAAAGCCTCATGTCATCTATCCCGTATTTCAGCATCGTAAGCCTGTCAAGTCCCATTCCGAAGGCAAAGCCGGAATACTTGGTCGTATCTATAC
>LSQX01260355.1_pt1 | contig 19695 bp, 16 predicted proteins | sample 654561 | NCBI WGS metagenome assembly LSQX01 (sample SAMN04489861, study PRJNA283612) | anaerobic digester metagenome | isolation source: 4 biogas reactors fed with cattle manure at either 37C or 55C with and... | place: Denmark: Kongens Lyngby | collected 2014
CCGATTATCTGGGAAAGGCTCAGACCTGCCAGGTTTTCAGAACAATCTTGCACACCTCAGACATTGTTTCAACAATTATGTCCGGGCCCTCCCCATGCAGGATTTTGCCCGTTGAAACCTAATTAAGGGATGGAATGCAAGCTGATGCAGAAGTTCCCAAGAACAAGCCAATAGGAGGTTAGCCGTGAAAGACACCAGCAAATTCCCCTCCCCTGTTTACCAAGAAACGGTCCTGCAGCCGATCTTCAACACCTTCAAGGCTGAATACTACCGCGACATGATGGCGGTGAACTACGCCCATTTGGTGATGCTTACTGAACAGGGGATTCTTAAGAATGAAGAAGGGCGGCTGATCGCCGCTGCCCTGAAGGAGATTGAAGGAGAGATAGATCCGGAAAGCCTGGAGTACACCGGAGAGTACGAAGATCTGTTTTTCTACGTGGAAAAGCAGCTGATCAAAAAGATCGGGGTGGAGATCGCCGGCAAGCTGCACACCGGCCGCAGCCGCAACGATCTCAACATCACCCTCTTCAAGATGAAGACCAAAGAATACCTGCGGGGGCTCCTGCATGAACTCCTAAGCCTGCAGAGCACCCTACTTGAGCTGGCGGAAGAAAACAAGGAAGCCATCGTAGTCGCCTACACCCACGGTCAGCCGGCCCAACCCACTACCTTCGGACACTACCTCGGCGCACTGATCGAGATCCTCCTTAGGGATTTCCGCCGTCTAGTCAGTGCCTACGGTACCGCCGATCAGTGCAGTATGGGGGCGGCTGCCATCACCACCTCGGGCTTTCCTCTGAACCGTGAGCGGATGGCGGAGCTTTTGGGCTTTGCCAGGCCCCAGGAGAACTCCTACGGCTGCATCGCAGCAGTTGACTACCTGCTCGAGGTCTACAGTGCTGTCAAGACGCTCTTCATCAACCTGGGCCGCTTTGCTCAAGACCTGGGCTTCTGGACGGCATTTGAGGTAGGCCAGCTCTACGTACCAAACGAGTTTGTGCAGATCAGTTCGATCATGCCACAGAAGCGCAACCCGGTGGCCGTGGAGCACATCCGGGTTCAGGCCTCCCTCATCGTTGGGCTGTGCGATGGGGTGGTCAACTCTCTGCACAACACCCCCTTCACCGATATGAACGATGGTGAGGATCCCCTTCAGGCCGTGGCCTATGAGGCGCTGGAGAGGGGAGTGCGCTGCCTGAGGCTCATCGCGGGCTTTACGGGCGGGCTTAAGGTCCAGGAGGAAAGGGTCGGCCGGAACATCGCCGAAAGCTTCGTCACCATCACAGAGCTCGCGGATTCGTTGGTGCGGGCGGAGGGAGTGAGCTTCCGGACGGCCCATGAGGTCTGCAGTCATTTGGTGCGCCAGCTCCTCAGTCAGGGCGGTACCTTGGATAAGCTGGCCTTCGAAGACTTCCGCCTGGCCTTTGAAGAGGTCACAGGCCGCCAGCCCACCATCAGTGAAGCGCAGCTGAACACGTTCCTCGACCCCAAGAACTTCGTCCAGGTCCGCCGGGTCTTCGGCGGCCCCAGCCCAGAAGCACTCTCCGCCAGCCTCGGCAGATACAGAAACGAGCTTCAGGCACAGAAGGAAGAACTGGCAGGCCTGGAAGGCCGGATCACCCTGGCTGCCGCCAAACTCCAGGAAGCAGTCAGCCAAGTGTTGAAAGGGTAACAGTCAAGATATGCAGAACAGGCGCCCGCAAGATGAGGCGCCTGTTTCTTTTGGACTGCTTCCTTCTCTCCCCGCTTCAGCCTTTCAAGCCGGAGAGCTGCACTCCCTTGATAATATGCTTCTGGAAGATGACGAAGACAACCAGCACCGGAACGATGGCACAGGAGGAGGCGGTCATGATCAAGTGCCAGGCTGTGGTCACCTCATTGGAGAAGAAGGAAATGCCCACAGGAATGGTGCGCATGTGAGGCGACTGGGCCACAATCAGCGGCCAGAGATAGGCGTTCCAGTTCCCCAGGAAGTTGAAGATGATCAGGGCAGACAGAGCCGGCTTCACCTGAGGCAGTGCGATCCGGGCATAGACGCCGACTTCGTTCAGGCCGTCGATGCGGGCCGCATCCAGCAGGTCATTGGGAACTCCTTCGTAGAACTGCTTAGTGAGGAAGATCCCAAACGCCGTGATCATGCCGGGAAACATGATTCCCAGATAGGTATCTCTGAGCCCCATGTCCACAGACATGATGTACCAGGGGATGATCAGCATTTCCGTGGGTACCATCAAGGTGGCCAGGATTGCCATGAAGATGATGTTCTTACCCCGGAACTGGAGCTTGGCTAGGGTGTAGCCGACCAGAGAGTCGAAGACCAAGACGCTTGCCGTGGTACAGATAACGACTACACTGCTCACCCACAGCCAGCGGAGAAAGCCCGTGTTCTTCAGCAGATGCTCGTAGTTGGACAGCTGAAAACTCTGGGGCAAAATGTTGACATCATAGATTTCCCACGGAGTCTTAAACGACGTGGAAAACATCCAAAGAAGCGGAAAGATCATGACAAACGCGCCGACAGTCAGGCAGAGGTAAATCAGGGCCTGTTTGACGAAGCGTCTGCTGCGCCCATTGAGCACGCCCACGGTATCCCTCCTAGAACTCATACTTGCGGGTGACCAGCTTCATCTGGATGATGGTGATCACCAAGACGATAGCAAAGAGCACCACGGTCATAGCTGACGCCCGCCCCATGTCAAACCGGTGGAAAGCGGTGCGGTAGATGTGCAGCACGGTGGAGATGGTGCTGTTCAGCGGACCGCCCAATCCTTCGTTTGACATGTTCATTACTTCCGAAAAGACCTGCAGATAGCGGATGCTGCTCATGACCACTACAAAGACGATCGTTGGATTGAGCAGAGGCAGAGTGATGCGGAAGAAGATCTGCCAGGAGTTGGCACCGTCGATCTGTGCTGCCTCGTAGTACATGTCCGGAATCATCTGCAGGCCTGCCAGGAACAAGACGATCTGGAACCCCACTCCATGCCAGATGATCATGGCTAGGATCGAATAGAGCGCCGTGCTCGGATTCCGCAGAAACTGGATCTGTTCGAAACCCAAATCCAGCAGGAAACGGTTGATGATGCCGATGTGCGGCTGGTACATAAAACGCCACACCCAGGCCACGGCCACCACCGAAGTCACGTAGGGAACGAAGTACAGGGCTCGGAAAAACGGAACCCAGCGCTTGATATTGTGGAGCAGCAGGGCTACTGAAAGGCCGATTATGAGCTGCAGAGGCACGCCCAGCAGAGCATAGGTAAAGGTGTTCTTCAGGGCTTTCCAGAACACCTCATCGGCGAAGATGTCCCGGTAGTTCTGCAGCCCCACAAACGGCTTGGCCGTGGTCAGCAGCGACCAGTCTCTCAGCGAAATGTTAAAGGCGGACAGTGCGGGATAGAACCTGATAAATGCGAAGAACAACAGGGGGATACCCAGAAAAGCATAGGCCCAAACTTCCTGCTGCTGTCTTAAGGTTAACCGCTTCCCTCTCCTCATTTGCTTTCACTCCTAATAAGGTTGGGGGGAAAACTCCCCCCAACGCTTTATTTCTCCAGAGAGTTGAAGTACTCGTCGCGCACCTTCTGCAGGTCGTTTACCAGCTGGTCGAGGGTGTCCTTCACCGGCGCATCGAGCAGGAGAATCTTGTCAACGGCTTCGACGATCAGTTCGCGCTCGATCGTCTCATCTACGAAGAAGGTGGCATGGGAGTACTCGAGACCACGTACGAACGGGCCGTAGACGGGATCTTCCCTCAGGGCAGGATCCTGAGCCAAAGCCCGGCTGGCCGGGAGCTCGCCAACGCGCTCCAGCCAAGTGCGCTGCACTTCGTCGCTGGTGATGAACTCAAGGAACTTCGCGGCAGCGTCAAGCTTCTCGCCAGTGGCGTTGCGGGTGATGGCATGTGCCCAGAAGGAACCGAAGTTGGACTTCTCACCGCCGATTTCCTTCACCGGCAGTTCGGCTACGGCCCACTTCAGGTTCGGGTTAGCCGAGATGGTACCGATACCAAAGGAACCGTCCACGATCATGGAAGCCCGGCCGGCCAGGAAGCTGTCGCGATACAGACCGCGGCCTTCCTCTTCACCCACACCATACTTCCTGGACCAGTCGATCCACCACTCGAGCACTTCGTAGGCTGCGGGATCGCTGTTCATGGTGACTGTGCGGTTATCTTCGCTGAGAGGAGCAACACCCCACTGACGCAGCAGGACTTCACGGAAGAGGTGCCAGTCTTGACCGGTTACGTTCCAGCCGTAACCCTGCCTGACCAGGGCTCCCCGGTCGGTGCGGCGGGTGAGCTTGATGGCCATCTCGAGGAGTTCGTCCCATGTCTTCGGAGGTTCAGTGAATCCTTCCTCTGCGAAGTGATCCACGTTGTAGAACAGCGCCAGGCTGCGGACGGCGGTGGGCAGTGCCCAGTACTGGCCATCCACCTTCACGGCATTGACCATGGGGATGAACCGCTCTTCGATCTGCTCAACAGTGAAGTACTTCTCAGGAAGCGGCTGCAGGAAACCCTGCTTGAGGTACATGGGCAGCCAGCCGTAGAAGATGTTGAGCACATCGGGGCCTTCGCCGGCGGCAACAGCGGCTGCTACCTGCTCGTTGAAGGCGTCATAGGGGAAGGTGATGTGCTTGACCTTGATGCCTGGGTTCTGTGCTTCGAAGACGGGGATCAGCTCGTCGATGAGCTTGACTTTTGATTCGTAGTAATACTGCCAGTATTCGATTGTCACTTCAGCCATTGACGGTGCGGCCATGGCCAGCAGCAAAACGGCTGCAAAAGCTAAGACGAAAATGCGCTTCTTCACAGCAAATCCTCCTTTTGTGTTCTCTTTTTTCCGACGAAGCAAGGGATCGTTTCCACTGCTCACTCCTTTCAATCTTGGTCTTCCCAATGAACCCGCAGGAAATTGATGGACGTCTCCCGCAAATTCAGGACACCGGAAACGGCGCCCAGAATCGCCGCGTCTTCCCGCAGCGTGGAGAGTTCAATCTGCGGCGGATAGGGACAAAGTGTTTCTACGATATTCCTTATTGGAACAAGCAGCTGGTTGCCTGCCCTGGAGAGCCCACCCCCGATCACCACTTTCTCCACATCGAGGAGAGAGGCGATGTTCGCGGTGAGGATCCCAAGGTAAGCGGTTGTCTGTTCGACCAGCTTCTCGCAGTATTCATCCCGGAGGAGAGCTGCCTCGAATACCTCTCTGGCTGTGATCTTGGACAGATCGCCTCCCACCATATCTCTCAGCCTCGGGGCCAGCTGCGCATCTGCTTCCAGATCTCTTCTCGCCTGCCCGGCGATACCTGGTCCGGCAGCTATGGACTCTAGGGGCCCGAAACCAGTGGGCTTTTCAATGGGGCCCAAGGAACCCAGGAGCCAGTAGCCTACTTCACCTGCGGCATTGTGTGCACCCTGGTACACCCGCCCGTCGATGATCAGGCCAACACCGACGCCGGTTCCAACGGCAATGGCAACCCCGTTGGTGACGCCCTTCAGCATCCCCCGCCAGAGCTCGCCTCGCGCAAAGCAGTTCACGTCATTGTCGGCGAAGAACGGTACCCCGAAGCGATCGCGGATGATGCGCCCGATGTGTACATCGTCCCAACCAACAGCCGGGGCGTGGGTCACCCTCTGGCCATCTACGTCCGTGACGCCGGGTATCCCGACGCCGATTCCCCACAGAGCGTCCTGCGGAACACATGCTGATTTGATCAGCTCTTCTATGAGATCAAGGACGATGTTCACCGACTGCTCTCCTCTGGCCGAAGGGCAGCTCATGCTGTTGAGGATGTTTCCCGCCAGATCCACAACCGCTCCCACGATGGTCGTGCCGCCAACATCTATGCCAACGAGGTAGCCAGCTCTTGCGTTAAACGCCAAGAGGCGAGCGGGCCTGCCGCCAGTAGATGCATCGGTACCTATCTCTCTAACAACTCCATCACGCAGTAATGGTTCAAGCAGCGCCGACACGGCAGGATTGCTCAGCTCAGTCAGCCTTGCTAGTTCCGACCGTGAAATGGGTCCTTTCTCTCGGATGACTTCAAGGACCAGAGAAGTGTTCAGCTGCTGCATCAATTTCGCACTGCCCTTTAAAAAAGTGCCTGCCACGTGCTCCACCCATTTCCCACCTAGTTTTAGCCACCTGCTAGTACATGACAACCGTCCAAACGCAGAGCCAGAACGGTTTTTTATCTCGTTTAAAAAAGCACGTGGTGTATCATTCAACGCCCGCTTTACTATTCCTTCTTCTCGCGCACAAAAAATGCGGAGAAAACTCTCCGATTTGCTGGCTATTGCCGTCGGCGACGCACGCGTTCGTTACCCCACCGATCCCAAAAACCGCACCACGCCTGCATTACATACATTTTGATCCTGGCGGCAGCCAAAGCCGTAAATTTTCTTTCCGAAACAGAAGGATTTGTTTATGGTGCGTTGAATCAATGGAGCGAATGGGTTTTTTAGGTTACATAAAAAACTCAGTGCCAGATGTCAGAAAATGGCCCAAGAAACAAGCCCGCGACCTCCGGAGGTAACTTGTGCGGCTTAACAAAGTCTTCGGAAAGGAGGAAAAGCAAAGAGCTGATCGGTATCTCCAGAGTCACTGCACAACAAGGCTACTCAGAAGACTTAACTATCTAAGGAGGGAACTAGGTTGAGAAGCTCGATCGCGTTGTTAACGATCTTCGTGTTAGTGTTCGGCGCCAGCGTAATGGCTTCAGCAGCGACAATTGATCCAGGGCCCATCTGGAGACCATCAAGTCCTTTGTATGAAGAAACCGGCGTTTCGGGGTTGTACGACACCCTAATGAGGCTCCCCCTTGTGGCGCGGTTTGCCTCCATCGGCGCACATCCTGACGATGATGACTCTGCTCTGCTGGCCTACGTCTCCCGTGGCCTCCATGCAACCATCGCTAACGTCTGCCTCACCAGGGGCGACGGCGGTCAAAACGCCATTGGGCCAGAGCTGTACCATGCCCTGGGCGTAGTCCGTACCGGAGAACTCCTGGCAGCGCGAAGGCTCGATGGTGGAGAGCAGTACTTCACCCGGGCGTTTGACTTTGGTTTCTCCAAGACTCTCGAAGAAGCCCTCTCCATGTGGGGACAAGAAACCGTTCTTGAAGACATGGTGCGCTTCATCAGAATGTGGCGTCCCGATGTCATCCTCAACCATCACCTGTCTGAGTATCTGGGCGTGACCGGGCACGGGCACCATCAAGCAACCGGCTACCTTGTTCCGATGGCCATTGAACTGGCCGCCGACCCCAACGCCTACCCCGAGATGATCGAGGAAGGCCTGCTGCCCTGGACCACCCAGAAAGTGTACCTGAGGGGCGCCCAGAACGGCGTGTCCACGCTCACGGCTGATCGCGGCGAGTACAATCCGCTCCTCGGACGTTCTTACAGCGAGATCGGCTCCGAGTCCCGCTCCTATCACCGCACCCAGACCATGGGTCAGCTGCAGAATGTGGGACAGTCCAAGACTCAGTTCTTGCTTGTATCGAGCACCGTGGGCATGGCCGACAAAGAGGAAACGTTCTTTGACGGAATCGACACCTCTATCTCTGGCATCGCCCGCCATGCCGGCGATGAAGAAGACAAGGTTCCTGAGCTGCGGTCCAAACTGCAGGCTGTTCAGGAAGAGATCGACAGGATCATCGCAGTGTTCAACCCGCTCTACCCCGAGATGGTCGTTCCGCACCTCGCCTCTGTGCTTGGCCAGTTCCGTGATGTGAAGGCCTATGTTGCCCAGAGCGAGCTCAGCGATGCGACCCAGAACTACATCAACTTCTACCTGGATCTGAAGATCGAAGAAGTTGAGAAGGCGATCATCCAGGCCGCTGGCCTCAAGCTTGAGGTGTTCAGCAAGGAAGAGCTCTATATTCCTGGTGATCAGCTCACTGCGACAATTAGGGTTATCAACCGGAGTCCGGTGCCTGTGACCCTGTCCCAGATCGGCCTGAAGTCGGGCGAAACGATCGTCACAACACCGATCGATCAGCCGCTTAAGGAGAACACCCTCTTCTCCAAGGACCTCAGCCTGACCATCCCGCTGGATACACCCACCAGCATGATCTTCTGGGAACTGGAGAAGGGAACCCCTGGAAGCCAGGGCAGCCTCGTAGTTCAGCCCGAGGACATCTCCATCGTCAACCAGCCCTTTAGGCCCTATCCAGCATACGGCTTTGCCGAAGTGATCGTGGACGGCCAGGTTGTGAACATGCTGCAGCCTTCTCAGTACAGGATCAGGGATACCGTCACCGGCGAGTTCCGCGATCCTACCGCCGTGGTTACCCCGATTTCGGTTCAGCTGTCACCGGCTATCCGGGTAGTCACCCAGCAGGATACCGACCAAACCCTTGAGTTCGCGGTGCAAATCGTGAACAACAAGGCTGAAGAACGGGATGTCCAGGTAGAGCTTGTTGTCGATGGACGGATGAAAGTCTCCCCGGCCCTCCAAACGGTGCATATCAAGGGCAAGGGTGAGAATCACCGGGTAGTGTTCGAAGTCACGATCCCGCCGGGAATTCCGAATGAAGAATACCTGGTCCAAGCGGTCGTAACCGATGGCGACACCAAGTACACTGATGGTTACCAGACGATCAAGTACGATCACGTCGAGCGGCATCATCTCTACTCGCCGGCGGAAGCTTCCATCGCCCTCTTCGATCTGAAGATGGAAAAGGATCTCAAGATCGGCTACATCATGGGTCCTGCCGATGGCATGCCTGAAGCTCTGGCTCAAGTAGGGATCAACGTGGTGCTCTTGGATAACCTCGACACAGTAGACTTCAACGAGTTCGACACCATCGTCACCGCAAGGTTCGCCTATGAGTACCGCGATGACCTGGTGGCCAACAACGCTCGTCTGCTGGATTGGGTCGCAAACGGCGGCGTACTCATCGTGCAGTACAACCGCGGTGCCTGGAACAACTTGGGCGTGTCGCCGTACCCGACCAGGATCAACAGCGACCGGGTAACTCGTGAGGATGCTCCCATCACCATCCTGGTCCCAGACCATCCGATCTTCAACTATCCGAACAAGATCACCGAGGAAGACTTCGAAGGCTGGCATCAGGAACGCGGCCTCTACTTCCTGGGCGAATGGGATGAAAGGTTCATTCCTCTCATGGCCAGCAATGACCCGGGCGAAGATCCGCAGCTGGGCGGCATGGTCTGGACGCCTTACGGCAAGGGCGCCTGGATCTACACCGGTTACGCCTTCTTCCGTCAGGTTCCTGGCGGCGTACCCGGCGGCTACCGCCTCTTCGCCAACATGCTGAGCCTGCCGAAGTATCTGGATAAGTAAGCACAGCAGGGCGAAAGGCCTAGGTAGAAACCAACTGAAACAAAAAAAGAGTGGGTCACAGGCTGGATGCTTGTGGCCCACTTATTATCTGAGCGCAGAACACCGGGAGCAACCCTTTCACTCTTTCGGAGAACGCGCCTTGAGCCTCAGTACCGAAATGGGTCCAACCGTCCGTTCAACCCCAGGGAAAGTCAAAACCGGCCCATGGATCACCGGGCATTTTCTCGTGGTTTCGTTATCTTCTGAGACAAACACCTGATGAAAGAGAAGTCTATTTACTCGATGATGATTTCGCCACGCCAAATAGCACCTCGCCGTCGGTCCAACACAGAATGCGCGCTATCGCGCGAACACCACCTGCGCCTCCTCGTAGCTCTCGGGCGTGCCAATATCATACCAGCGGCCAGCAAACCTGAAGGCATAAACTGGCCTGTGCTTAATCAACCAGGGGATGAAATTCCCAGGTGCATCGGGGTTGTTCCCTTCGTCAAGATAGCGCTCAATGAAGCTAAGCGTCTCCTGCTTATATATGTACAGCGCTGGAACTCCCCACTCCGACTTCGGTTCCTGAGGTTTCTCCTCGAAAGACACGACGAGGCCCGAATCATCGAGCTCTATGATACCGATCCTCCTCCGCAGAGCGGGATCCTCGACTCGATACGCTGTGATCACGTCCGCATCTTTTTCCTCAAAGAACTGCACGAAGTCCCTCAGATCGAAATCGAACAAATTGTCGCCTGCGAGGATCATAAGATCATCGGCGATACCAGCTTGGCGTATGGAAAAGCGGATATCTCCGATGGCCCCCAGGCGATTCTCGTTGGACGTGGTCCCATCGTCGATGATCGCCACTGGTTTACGGCCTCGGTAGTCATTCGCCCACTCCTGGAAAGCCGGAGCAAATCGGGCGTTGGTCACGACATACACATGATCCACGGCATCGATCAGCTCGACCTTGTCCAATAGGCGTTCAAGAATGCATTTACCCGCCACCCCCAATAAGGGTTTGGGAGTGGTCAAAGTTAAGGGATACAGCCTAGTGGCATAGCCGGCTGCCAGGATCAGGCATTCCATGGGAAGGCTCCTTTCGTTATGGTACTTCTGTGAAGCGGTGCTTCGTTCGTCTTAGTTGTTAATTCGCCCCCGAGCTAGAAATCCCTGTTGGCGTGGGGAATTGGCGTCTGGTGCGCCCGCCACGCTTGTGTGGCAGGAAGTCTTCTGAGAGATAGCTCTCCGCAGTCCGGTAGGTGGTTGTGCCCGCCGAACGGCTTTCACGCCTGATACACTCACAGAACCGCGCATGAACGCCTCAGTTGGTTCGGCTCTAACTAACAATGGGAGGACAATGGTTATCTGAGCTCGTACGATGCTCAAACCATGAGTCTAGCGTCGTTGGCCGCGTGTTGGAGCTTTGTCGTAGTCTCCTTGGGGGGTGTAGGGCCAGAAATTTATCGGGTTTAGTGGGTTGAAGGTCCGCAGACGCTGTTCTTCATGCAAAGACACTCCTAACTTGCGTTCCTTGCACATAACGTCAAACTGGTACAAGAGCCTGCTCCGGTAGCGTTCTCCATTCGACAACTTCCTAGTCGGCCCCGTATTGAACAAGCACATCTGGCCCTTGTCCTGATGTCGCCAGGCCAGATACGCCTGATATTTTTCATAGGAAAAGACAGCCAATCCAGAAAATAGATCCGCCACCTGGATCAAGGGTTCTTCTTCGGAATTCCTCTCTTGGAAGGTCTTAATCAGAAACGATGGGTCACTGTACAAACTGCCAAAAAGGGTATGCTCCAAGCGATTCCTCATACCGACGCTCGTTAGGCATCCCCGAACCGTATCCCAATCGATCCCATTCCTTTCATCAGGGTAGATGTGCCATACGCTTCCCGCGGGACGCCTCGTCATGGAACTTCTGAGCAGATGGTAGAACATACGTTCGTAATTCGCTATATCGTCCCGCCCAAAAACATCGTGCCTAGAATCGTGCGTATCCCAGACCAAAACGTCTACTCTGAGGTCATACGCTTGCACATTCTTTATTATGAACGCCAATAGCTCCTCCGCACAACGGTAGTATCTATCGTTCCGTACCTTCTCCCACTTGATTTCCCGGACTTCGGAAGTAGATACTATCCAACGCACCTGACCATTTACCAAGGAGAAGTGCTCGTAAGGCATCGACACGGCAGACAAAGCACTGAACCGTTTAGAGTCAATATTGCTTTCGTCTGTAAACACAACAAACTCCTGTCTCAACGTGACTCCCCCCATTCACAGTCCTTGCGCTCATCTGCACAATTGATGCGCACCCTAGCCAACACGCGCGAAGTGTCCGAAGCCGAAATCGACCCAAGCAGAAAGCCCAATTTTTCCTCCTCAATGGTTACAGGACATGATTGTCGCGCGTTTCGCCACAGGTGAACAACACCAGAGCGAACACGCGTGCTGGAAAGCCCTGATACGGATAGCCTTGCCCCACTCACCTAAACTACGTTTTTCTGACTTGTCACTATTATTTGCCAAATGGACGATGTTTCCTTCACCATTCTGCTTGTTCTTCCTCCCAAGACTCCAAAGCCCCTGTCTCCGTTCCAGACCTCGCGCCAAGTCACTCCATCACAACCATCCATTCAAACTAAACACAAACGCCGTTAAGTTCATTATCATTCTGTAACGATCCATATTGACACACCGATACTTCTGTCTTACAATGTTACTAGTACCTGATTGTGTTATTTGTAACACCGCTGCGACAGGGGGAGGTGGGAAAGGTGGACGAGTTCCTTATCCAAGTAACCCATCTGTACTACCAACGCAACATGAACCAGAGCGAGATCGCGCGCCTGCTAAATGTGTCAAAGATGACAGTCTCCCGGGCGTTGAAGAAAGCGCAGGACGTTGGCTTGGTGACCATTACTGTAAACCTTCCAGTCAAACATGACGAACAGTTGTCCCATCGTCTGAAAAAGGTCCTCCAGCTTCAGGACGCGTTCGTAGTTAAGGTCCCCAGTTTCTCTGAGCCCAGCAGCGACGCTCAAGATGCGGCAATTAGTCTGGGAGAAGCAGCTGCCTTTTTCCTGGATCCTCTACTGCAGGATGGCATGGTGATAGGAGTTGCTGTCGGATCAACAGTTGGCCAAGTAGCTCGCAGCCTGCATCGCAAGGAGCTGCCTAACGCAACTGTGGTTCAGCTGATCGGGGGGCTAGGCAAGAGCTCCGATCACGATCCTTACAACATCGTACAGTCCGTCAGCGAACGTCTAGGTGCTCACGGGATCTATTTTACCGGCCCTGCTTTTGTGGCCAGCCCAGAGATTCTTGAGGCCATGAAGGTGGAGAACTCCATGAGAGGGTTTCCGGAACTCTGGAAGCGCTGCGATCTGTGTCTAGTCGGCATCGGGACGTGTGAACCGACTGTGCCGTTTGTCACCTCAGGCTTGGTGGATGCTGATGAACTCAGACGTCTGTGTGAACTGGGGGCAGTGGGGGATCTGCTGGGAAGGTATTACAGGATCGACGGGACGATCATCGATAATGACCTGCATGAAAGGGTGAACGCCATCCCCATCGACACGCTGCGGGGTGTAAAGAACGTGGTTCTTGTGGCTGGGGGCCTCAACAAAGTGGAAGCAATTATCGGTGCCTCGAGGATACACTTCCCTTTCACCCTGATCACCGATGAGGTTACCGCCAGAGCAGTTCTAGCTAGCAAGTATCTCAACTGAGGAAGCCGCAATGTTCAGATCAACATAAGGAGGTAGACCATGTATCGAGTTGTTGACCTATCGCTGAAGGCATTTGCCGCTCCAGTCGGAAACGGCGACGCCGTGATGAAGCCAATCATGAACTACAGGCCGGGCCCCCCAATTCTAATTGAGCGCATTAACGAAAGTAGGCCAGTACTTGAGGTTCTCAGCTACTACAGGCAGTACCAAGCCATGTCAGGCATCCAGCCAGGGGAGATTTTCCAGAAGGGGATGCTGACCAGCAAGCCCTATACCACCTATGTCACCTTCCGCAACTGCGATGAGAAAGATCCATGGACAGCCAAAGAACCAGCCGAACTTGGTCCCGAGGACCTCTGCGGTCACTTTACCATCGCTGATCTGACCGGTGTCCAGCCCGGTCAGACCATTTCGGTGGACCAGCTCCGAAAGGCGATCAGTGACAAGATTGCCACAAGGATCCTGTTTATCCGGACTGATTACAGCAAGAACCGGCCCGACAGACCGGATCAATCGTATTTGTCCCAGTCCCCCACCCTCTCTCCCGAAGCGGCCAGATGGTTGACAACTCTGGGCATCAGGGTTCTGGGTGGCGATGTCCGTACCTTCGACCCCAGATACACAGGGCGCGGGGACAGTGACATCTACAGCATCCTCAACAGTGCAGGGATCGTCGTAGTTGAGGACCTTGTCAACCTTGACAAAGTAGAGAAGAGACATGACTTCGTGTTTGTTGGCATCCCGCTGGCCATCTACGGGATGATCGGCGGACCTTCCAGAGTCTTTGCGGTTAACATGGCGGAACCAACAGACTTCGTCGATCTGTCGCATCCCCTTGATTTCTACCCACAGGAAGTCCCGGATCACGGCTATCCCTTTGTGCCACCGAAGAGCGAGATCGCCCTCAACGATATCGGCGACTATCCCAATCCTTGGCCGGGAAGGATCGAACCCCGCGAAGACCAGGCCACAACTATGCGCAACACCCGTCTGACTCCGTTCAAGTTAGTTAATGAGTCGGGGAAAGAAATCGGGCGCGACATGTACATCGAATATGGCCACGCCACAGGCACCCACATCGAGGCGGCATTCTTTGATCCTTGGGGAAGACACGGGGTACCGGATGAGATCATGCGGCGCTACGTCAGGATCCCCAACGATCGCCTGGTAGCCAGAGGTTGCTTACTGGATCTCTCAGAAGCCGTAGGCCCTCTGCAGCAGGTAGACTACACTCATCTCGAGAAGGCCGACCCAGGCCTGCAGCCTGGCGACATCTGCTTGATCAGAGCCGATATCACTGACTGGCATTTCTTCGGCAGTGCTCCCGGTAAGACTCCGGGTCTGTCTCCAGATGCGGCTAAGTGGCTTTTGGACAAGAAGATCCGGACGCTGGTTGTTGACTTCGCAGTGGAAAAGAGCGATCCGCAGCCAAGCAGTCCCTTTATCAAGTACACGCCCAACAAGATTCACTACTTTTTGCATAAAAACGATATTCCCATCGTTGAGTGGGCGGTGGGGATGAAGAACATCCGGAAGGATCGTTTCACCGTGGCCATTTGCAGCCTAAACACGAGCCACTGGGGTGGTCACCCGGCGCATGTGTTCGTCGTCGAAGAGTGGTAAACGGACATCCTCCGCGGGGGTAGCGCACATGAAAGAAGAGTGCCGTATCGGCCTGGTACAAGTTGAGACGCATGCGAATAAAAAAGAAACCCTGGCTGCCTGTGCGGAACAGATGCTGCAGCTGGCCGCCCAAGGGGCAAATATCATCTGTCTCCCGGAGTTCCTGAACATCCCGGGTGATCCATCGTTTGACAACACCATCGATCGATATGCATGGGCTGAGACCCTTGATGGGCCCACCGTTTCCATGGCCAGGGACATCGCCACGAACGAGGGGGTCACAGTGATCGCACCGATTTATGAAAACGACGGCGGGTTCTTCTTCAACTCCGCCGTCGTCCTGGACCCCTCGGGAGAAGTCCAGGGTATCTACCGCAAAACATCCCTCGGGACGCCTGAACAAGCTTACTATCTTCCGGGAAATCTTGGTTTTCCGGTGTTTTCGGACTCCAGGACGGGATGGCGCTTTGGTATCCTCATCTGCTATGACAGGCATTTTCCCGAGGCGATGCGAGTTCTGGCGCTGAAAGGGGCGGATGTGGTGTTCGTTCCCACCGCCTCCGCCCGCGGCGTCTGGACCGATCCCATTTGGGAAACAGAATTGAGATACCATGCGCTGAACAACCGATTCTTCATCGCAGCCGTAAACAGAGTCGGACTGGACCCAGGGTTTGGGAAACCGAGAGTGTATTTCGGGCGAAGCGTCTTCATCGCTCCAAACGGGGAAATCCTCCGACAGTGCACTCCAGAAGGGGCAGATTCCTTGTTCGGAGTTGCGACCAGGAACGCGCTGGCGCACGCTCGAGCAGAGGGCAGCTACCTGCCCTTCCGGCTGCCAGAGCTGTACGGCGATCTGGTGAGGTGAAGACCGATGGACAAAGAGGTGAACCATGTGAAAAGAGCCCTTCCTCCTCACTCCTACCCCAACCTGGAGCGCAACGTCGGTGTTATCACGAAAAGGGTTGATAGCAAATCTGCTGCAGAAGAGCTTGTTCGCACTCTGCAGGAAAAAAGCGTGCAGGAAGCGCTTCTGGTCTTCCCGGCGGTAGAACACCGACACCTTCATGTTGTGCAGGAAGTCTGCAGAAGAACCAGCTGCCTTGGGGTTGTAGCGGCAGTATCGGAAGAGAAGCCGGAGCTAACCTTCGGTATGCTGATCCATCCCTTGATGGGGGTCTACGGTATACAGTGCCAGTCCCATCTTGGACCGACTTCACACTTGAGTGAAGCTGTTGAGCTGAAAGACCAGAACGAGAAATGGATCGCAGCCAAGGGATATGCTGATCCAAGAGTTGAGGTTGCTTACCGCCCCCATGTCTTCGGGAGCTTCCTTGGGTTGAGTGTTGGCCTCCTGGTTAACGAAGACACCTTCTTCCCCGAGAACGCCCGGCTGTTTGGTTTGTGCGGCGCTGATGTCGTGGTTGTACACAGCAAAGGGCCCGAAGGAAGCTACTCCGACTGGCAGCTGCAGGTTATGGGACATGCCATTTGCAACGGATATTATGCTTTCGGTGTGTTTGAGGCAACTGAAGCCTTAACGGAGCCCAGAACGTTGGCCTTTGACCCTGAAGGCAAGGTTCTTCCCACCGAGCCGATTGGTTCGATCGTCCTACTTACCCTGCGCACGGCAGATGTTCACTACGCACGTGCCGTTACAGAAGTCTATCGGCAGAGAAAGCCTAGATTCTACACCCAACTGGTGACACCAAGGAGGTGAAAATGAACCGCAGCGGGATTCGTTGTCGCGTTGGATGCTTGTCTCTGGTCAATCTCAGATACCTTAACGGAGGGACAACAACATGTATAGCCAAAGAAGGACCAGCGTAGTTGCAGTTGTCGTCTTACTGTTTGTGCTAACCTTCACGATGTGTGCCAGCGCTGCAAAGCTCAGGATCTTTGGTAGTACAGGAGCATCCGGAAGAGCTTGGAGTGCTGTGGTGGAGAAGTTCCAGAAAGACACGGGGATCGAAGTCGAGTTGCTTCAGTTCCCCTACGCTGAACTCCGGGAGAAGCTGTTGTTCGAGCTGTCAACAGGCAGTTCTTCGTTGGATGTTGTCATCGTCGACGATCTGATCTGGTTGGCAGACCTGTACAAGTTCATGGAACCCCTTGAGCCCTTCATCGAGAAAACAGGCTATGACCTATCGCAAAACCTCGAGTCGATGGTCAACCTGTTTAAGTGGACCGATGATAACGGAGACGAACATATCTATGCGCTTCCGGCCCGCGTCGGTGGTCGGGCTCTGATCTACCGGAAAGATTTGATCCCCGAGCCGCCGCGGACTTTCGAAGAGCTGCTTGAGATCGCCATCGATATCACGAAGAACAATCCTGGTATGTATGGCTATGTGGCCTCGATGTCGCAGCACACTGATATGGTCGCAGACTACCTGCCCTTCCTGCGCGGGTTTGGCGCAGATGTCTTTTCCGAGGACCTGACCAGGCCTATTTTCAACTCCCCAGAAGGCCTGGCGGCAACACAGTTCTTCGTGGACCTGTACCAGAAGTATGAGGTAGTTCCCAAAGGCGCAGTGACTTACAACCACGATGGCACGATCCTCGCCATGCAGCAGGGTTTGGCCGCCATGACGATCTCCTACTCTCCATACATTCACGAGATGAACGACCCAGAGAAGTCTCCCTATGCCGGTACCTTCGCCATGGCTCCGTATATCCCCTACGCTAAGGACAGCGGCCTGGAGACTGGGGTAAGCACTCTGAGTGGCTGGGGCTTCGGTATCAGCAAGTTCAGCCACAACAAGGACCTGGCGTGGGAGTTCGTGCAGTATGTTGCCAAGACAGAAACGCAGCTGTGGTTGGCTATTGAGCACGGCAACGCCCCGACTGCCAAAGCGGTCTTCTCCAACCCAGAATACCTCGCCATTGACCCATTCGCAGAAACAGTTCTGGAGGTCTATGCTCACGGTGCTCCGCGCCCGGCAGGCAACAAGTGGGTTCAGGTAGAGGATGTCCTGGCTGCTGAGATTTCCGCTGCCCTGGCTGGCGAGAAGACTGTCGAGCAAGCGCTTCAAGATGCAGAGCAACGCGTGCTGCGCATCCTTCGGTAGCAGCCCTTAACCCACACAACGAAAACGGTCTTTGAAGGCTCCGCAGGGCTCCCCTGCGGGCCTTCAACCGCCTATCGGTGTTCGCCAGATTGGAGGGAGATCATGTCGTCACGAAGTGCCGCTACAGGCCGTCATTTGCGCAAAGGGGAGCAGCTCACAGGGTATTTGTTCCTGGCGCCAGCCTTGTTGATCCTGGTTGGCATACTTTTTCTGCCGACCGTTTTCAACCTGATCATCAGCCTTTATGATTGGTCTTTGACAGCTGATACTCAAAAGTTCGTGGGTTTGGACAACTTCCGGTATATGTTCTCTGACCAAACGACCCTGAACTCAATTTGGCTCACGTTCAAGTTTACGGTTATCGCGGTGTTCCTCGAGATCACCTTGGGGCTTGTCCTTGCCCTAATACTCAACTCATCCCTACCGGGCATCAGGTTTTTCAGGGTTCTGTGCTTGGTGCCGTTTATGCTATCGGAAGTGGTTGCAGCCCTCGGTTGGAACTTCATGTACCATGCTGAGTTCGGGTTGTTCAACTTCTTGCTTTCGAAGTTGGGGCTAGATCCCGTTCTGTGGTTGGGCAGCCAGACTGCGTTCAAGTCTCTGCTTCTAGTTGAAATCTGGCAGCATACCCCGTTCGTAACCATCATCCTGCTCGCGGGTCTGCAGTCGATACCGACAGAACTCCTTGAAGCAGCAACTGTTGATGGTGCAGGTTTCTGGCGGACGCTCAAAGAAGTGGTGCTTCCTCTTCTGCGCCCCCATCTGCTGACCGCTCTTCTCTTCCGCACGATTTTCACCATGAGAGCCTTCACTCATCCTTGGGTCTTGACGGCTGGCGGGCCTGCCAACAGAACTCTGCTTCTGAGCATCAACATCCAGAGGACGGCTTTCCGTTACCTGGATCTCGGCCTGGCTGCAGCCATGTCCTGGGTCTTATTTGCCATATCGCTGGTCATTGCGATCTTCTACATCCGTCTTGCCAAACAGGAAGGTGCTTGATATGCGCAGACGCCAAATGGTCAAAATCCGCAATTGGATCGGCTTTGTCATCGTCCTTGCATTCTTTATAGCGTATTTATTGCCCGTTTTCTGGCTTTTCTTGGCAGGTTTCAAGTCCAGACTTGATGCCTTTGCTGTTCCGCCCAAGTGGTTTTTCACGCCGACATTGGAGCACTTCAGAGGCATCTTCACAAAAGCAGGAAGTGGCTCTAGCACTTTCTTCTCCCACCTGCTCAATTCTGTTATCGTCACGGTAGCCACAACCCTTATTTCGGTGGGTGTGGCATGCTATGCAGGCTATGCCTTGGCGCGGATACGCCCCAGAGGGTCCGAAGCGATCGGGCTCGCTATCCTGGGAGCTAGGTTGTTTCCACCGGTGAGCCTGCTCGTACCTCTTTTTGTCATCTTCCAGAAGCTAGGGATCCTCGACACACGGTTGGCGCTGATCTTGCCCTACACGGCGCTCAACATACCACTCGCCACCATGATGATGCGAGGTTTCTTCCAAGAACTGCCCAAAGACCTGGAAGATGCTGCTTTCGTTGATGGCTGCAACCGCTGGAGCGCGTTCCACAGGATCATCATGCCACTCGTGCTGCCAGCGCTGACGGCAACAGCCGTGTTTTCTTTCATCCTGGCTTGGAATGACCTGCTCTTTGCGGTTTCGTTTACAACCTTCGAGGCTCCGACACTGCCAATCCTAGTCTCCCGGGTAAGAACAGAGGAAGGCATCATGTGGGGGTCATTGGGTGCCCTCTCGCTACTGGTGACTATACCGACAGGAATTTTCACCTTCTTGGTGCAGAAATGGCTGGTGAAGGGTCTGGCATCTGGTGCCGTTAAGGGATAGGAGCCTTGGCGGCTCTTGTCAATGACCACTTGAGAATCCCTGTATGAAGCGTATTGGGTGATCGGCATGAACCGTATCTGCTGACCGGGTGGGGGTGCGGACAAAACCCTGGA
>LSQX01335605.1_pt1 | contig 19694 bp, 28 predicted proteins | sample 654561 | NCBI WGS metagenome assembly LSQX01 (sample SAMN04489861, study PRJNA283612) | anaerobic digester metagenome | isolation source: 4 biogas reactors fed with cattle manure at either 37C or 55C with and... | place: Denmark: Kongens Lyngby | collected 2014
GAAAAGGTTTTTGCATAAAGCTTATAAGGATTCGGAAATCCTTACAATAATAAGCCCAATATCAGCCCCTATTAGGATAACAGGCTGTTATTCTGTTAGTAAATCGAAAATTAGGCTTAAAACAAAGCTTTTTATGCTGGCAAGTGAATTACCTTGCAGGAGAGCGTTGGAGAGGAGGGATGATTGATGGGAAGGTGGACTGACTTCATCTCAGAATACAACAGTTCAAGCACTGTTGACAGTTACAGCGTCGCCAGTCGAAAGTACTTCAAACATATCTATGACTCGACAGACTTAGAGGCATCAACAGAAGCATACTTCGAAGAAAAGAGGAATTATGAATCTGACGTGAGAGGATTCTTTGTTTCGGTCAAAGAGACAAGTGCTCCCAAGACTGTGCAAATGACGTTAGCTGTCGTCAAAGCATTGCTCGTCCGAAATCAAGTGGAACTCCCACAGTCATTTTGGAAATCCCTCGGCAAGAAGATGAAGTATCATGCCATTTCTGTCGAGAAAGTGCCAACCAAAGAAGAAATGCGTCAAATCCTCATACACATGGGAGCAAGAGGGAAGGCACTCTATTTGATGCTAATCTCTTCTGGAATGCGCATCGGGGAAGCACTGGCTCTAACTCTTGCAGATGTTGACTTGACAAGGATTCCCACTGTCATCATTATTCGAGCAGAAACCACGAAAAGTGGTCAAGCAAGAATAAGCTTCATCTCAGCAGAAGCGACAGAAGCATTGAAAGAATGGCTCAAGGTTCGGGATGACTATCTCAAAGCTGCTGTGGCGCAGAGTACCCTCAATGCAAAAAATCTTGATGATAACNNGCATCTTTCCTTTCACAAGCATGTCTGCACGTTCCATCCTCCTGAACGCTCTTGAAAAGGCAAAACTTGGCGAAACAGACAGCAGAACCAACAGGTCAAAGATTCATCCACATGTCTTTCGGAAATTCTTCCGGAGCATGATAGCGTCGGTGATACCTGTGGATGTTACGGAAGCATTGTTTGGGCATTCGGGATATCTGACGGATGTATACAGGAAATATCCGAATCCAGAGAAAACGCTTGCAGAATTCTATCTAAAGGGTGAAGCGTCTGTGACTATCTTTGGAACGACTGCCTCGGCTGAAATGCAGGAACAGATTACTGAACAAGGGAAGGTCATAGACGACCAGAATATAACAATCAAGAAGGCAATCGAGTCCATTCAATCTCTAACTGTTATCATGGCAAGAGTAGATTTCAGGCTGACGGAGTACGAAAACAAGTTTGGAATGTTGAAGGACTTTGTGCCGGAACTGCAAGAAGTTGCTATTCAGCGTAGAAACGAAAAGAAAGAATTGGAGAAAGAAAAACGGATAAGTGAACAACATGGGCAACATGCAAGAGATTTGGAAGTATGTGTCAACAATCTTGGACGAAGAGGAAAGAAATGACATGGAGGCGAGAAGTTGAAAGAAAAGCAAAAGGTAACTGTCACAGAAAAGAAAGAGAGACTATTCTTTCAGTTAGTGACGGATGAACTGGTGGAAATAGAGCAGGACAACTAATTACGAGGTGATGTGACTTGGAGATAACTGGAAAGAGAAAGGAGCTTTGGCAGAAGCTTGCGAAGGTACTTAGAATGCCTTATAACGACTTAGAGTTCATGATGATAAGTATTGGTCCAGAAACCTACTTCTGCGCTGAGGACTTTGAAGGAGACGAAGATTCCAAAGATGTAATCGAAGCACTGAATCTGTTCTTGAATAAAGTGTTCATTTGAAATGATGGACAGTAACTACAGTTAGTTAGTAACGGTGATAACGTATGAAAAGCATGTTGTTGCATTACGATGATGATGACAAATACTGGAATTTGGAGAAGGTTAGAATGGCGGTCATAATTCAGGGCAAAAAGAAAGTTTCTCAGGAGACTTTCATCTATAATTTCATTATGGAATTTTGGAGCGCTCTGGAAAATCGTAAATTGGATGATGCAATTACAGAGGTTCTGAAATCAATAGATATCAAGCCAGAAGTAATGGACAGGTTAAGAAGCGAAGTCAAACGAGCGGTACTTCTGCGGCTAAAAGATAAGCCTTAAGTTTCCAATCAATCAATACTGGCACATATTGTGCCCTTTATCTTTCTTCTCCTATAGTAGATTTAACCTTCCTATCGATTTTGTTTTGAGGGGGACAAACAAGCTTAACGGCTCAAACACAACAATAGATAGCGCAAGGTTTGGAGTTCAGACACATGCGATATCTCCAAAACAACCACTTTTTGAATTCTGTTTGACCTTAAACCTCTAAAAAATTATAAGGATAGCGCTTATAGTATATCATGGCTAANNAATCCCTCGAGTCTCCTACTAGACCCTGAAATGATGCTGAGATGCATTAGGGACGACGATAAATTTGAGGCCATGATTCGCGACTGGCAAAGCGTACAAATCGGGAAAAAGTATACTCGCGTAGAAAAGCTTGGAGGAGCGAACGATAAAGGAAGAGATATCGCCTGCACTGGGTTGACCGGAGAACTTTACATTTACCAATGTAAGAATTATCACAGGTTATTGAAATTAAGCGATATTCTTCCTGAAATTGGCAAAGTTTGTTATTATTGTTATAGAGGAGACTATCAGATACCAAAAGAGTACTGGTTTATGTCACCGATGGGTCTAGTGAACACTGTTGCTGACTTGATACATAAGCCTCAAGAACTTAAATCAGCACTTAAAACTCATTGGCCCAAAATGTGCCAATCAAAAATTTGCGCAGAAACGATTATGTTAACCCCTCAATTGTCTACTTTCATTGGTGCGATGAATTTTGCGCTTTTTGATTACTATAGCCCTGATAGATTCATAAAAGAGTTCCAGGAAACGCCATATTTTTCCCATTATTTTCTACAAATTATAAAGCCAAGACCGTTCGTTCGTCCAGTCTCTGAAGAAATTGATAAACGGGAGCTGCCATACATACGCAAATTATTGGATGCGTATAGCGACTATTTAGGAAAAAATATTGACGATTGTAAGAAACTTCAAGAAACAGACGGCACCTTATTTCAGGACTTCAAAAGGCAAAGACAAAATTTCTATTCAGCTGATTGTTTAGCTGAATATTCTCGAGAGGTTTACCCAAGAGAGTCATTGTGGTTTGAACGAGTTAAAGACGAGTTTTTTGAAGGTATAATTGATGATATAGTAGCGGAAGATTGTAAGCACGGATTCGAGCGTCTACGCAGAGTTCTAAAACGAGCCACTGAGCTTAAAATTGGAAGCGGAAAATTGTTAGATTCTGCCATAATGGTTCAAGATAGAAAGGGGATCTGTCATCATTTAGCAAACGAGAGGGACGAAGTTGTATGGACGAAGAAAAAGGAAAATTAAGCACTAATATTTTCAACTCTCATGTTGAAATCGCTCTCAGGTCACTTTTTATTTTCTCTAAAAGTGAACGGTCACTTGATTTACAACGTCTAATTTACTATCATTATTTTCTTATTCACTCCTCTGATGCTAATGGGCCGACTAGTATTCACCCAAAATTGCCCTTTAGGTCATGTGAAATTTTGATTAACAGAACCGTTTTCAAACAAGGCTTAACTTTGTTAGTTCTCAAAGACTTGATTGCGGTTGATTATTCAAAAAACTTGGGCATTACTTACCGAAAAAATTCAAAGACAGATGTCTTTCTGCAATACCTTGAATCGGATTACGCGAAACGATTAGAAGTTTGTTCAACTTGGGTTTGTCAACAGTTTGACAAGCTTACAGATGGGCAATTGGCTGATTTAGTTGATAACAGTTTAGGGAAATGGGGTATCGAGTTTTCCCCAATATACGACGAAGTGGAACCATAATGGTTGAAGGAATGTATTTCTCTAAAATAGCAGTTTTGGGAGTAAATAAAAAACCAGCGGAGGTCGTATTTGAAAAGGGATTGAACGTCATTTCAGGTGCCTCTGAGACGGGTAAGTCCTATATCATCGAGTGTATGGATTATGTATTAGGATCACATGACCAACCCAAGCCAATTAGCCAAGCAACCGGCTACCAAATGGTCAAAGCAGAAATTCGATTTTTTGAAGGAAAAACAAACACGCTCTGTAGATATTTCAAGGATAATCTAATTTATGCCGCCGATTGCAGCTATGAGGATTTTGACAAAACCCCAAAATTTAAGCTATCAATAAAGCACAGTGAAAAAACAGACAACATTTCTGCGTATCTTCTATCAACCCTTGAAATTAAAGGGAAAATGCTTAAGGATAACCGATTTAACGGAACAAACCCCCTAAGTTTTAGGGATTTTGCAAGATTTTTATTGGTAAAAGAAAAAAGGATTATAACTGAAGATTNNTGACAAAACAGAGAACAAATCGCTCTTCAAGTTTTTAGTTACTGGCCAAGATGATAGCGAGTTACCACAGTATGAGAACCCTGAATTTCAAAAAAGCAGGTTAAAAGGCAAGATTGAACTGACTAGGAAAGATATCGCTGTTAAACAAAAAGAGCTCGCCGAATTAAAAAGTCGAAGCCAAGCATTAACGACTGAAGAAATAAATGTTCAAATTCAGAAACTCATCACTGCAATTGAAGGAACATATAAAGAGCTGCAAATATACGAGCGAAACCGAGAAAGTATCTGGCAGGAAGTCAATCAATTAAAGGCTTCTTTGATGCATAATGAAGAAGTTAAGGCGCGATTTGAATTACTAAATGATGCATATTCAAGTGACTTGGCGCGTTTAGAGTTTATTAACGAGGGAAAGACAGGAATTGACCAAGTCAAAGCGGTAAACTGTCCCCTCTGTAATTCGCTAATAGACCAAAAAATTCTCGAGGCCCCCGAGGAGAAAGACATTGATTTTCTGGGCTCCGTTGAGACAGAGTATGGGAAAATTATTAAAAAACAATCTGACCTTCATTTGGCGCTAATTGACATAAGAGAAAAAATAGACGAAACTAAAAAAGTGCTTACGTCAAAAACAACAGAGTTTCAGCGTATCGATAAGTATATTTCCGATACTCTCAAGCCTGTCCATCAAGTCAACACCGAAAATCTTCAATCATTCTTTAAAATTAGAGATGATCGAACAAAAGCAACAGTACTAGAGTCACAATTAACAGATCTAAACGAATCATTGGCTCAGTTTGAGAGAACATTAGATGAAAGGCTACTCCCTGCGCCTCCAGCGGATGTCCCCTTGGATATGTTCAACGAATATAGCAAGCATGTCTCGGATATTTTGAGGGCTTGGGGAGCAAAGTTCAATTCGATTAGTTTTAATTTATTCTTTTACGACATAGAAATTGATGGTGCAAAAAGAGGGTTATCTGGCAAAGGGTATAGGGCAGTTTATTTTGCTGCTTTCATGGTCGGACTTATACAACATTGTATCAAAAATCGGTTGGAACACCCACGTTTTCTGCTTTTGGATTCGCCATTATTGAATCTAAAAGAAACTGACGCACTAATATCAAGTGGTAGAAGTTCAGAAATATTACCCGACTCTATTAAAGATAGTTTCTATGAGAGTCTATCGAATTTAGACTATCTCCAGAGGATTCAGATAATCATCATGGAAAACCGTCCACCCACTCCTGAGGTTAGCAAACGAATTAACCATATTCACTTCACCAAGGACCGAGAACACGGTAGGTATGGCTTCTTCCCATAACCATCTCTTTTGAAAAGTAGAAAGCTGTTTGCGCTTCAGTTGATGGAGCAATAACGGATTATAAGGCAACCCCTGACATTTTGGAGCATTTTCACTGAACAGCGAGTTATCCCACCTTTTATTCATAATATTGGAGTTATCGGATTATTTTTCCTCAGTTTTGTTTTTTGAAAGATATGCCACGTCTACGTATTTAGCGAGCAAACTCATCAATACCAAATATTCTAGCGCTTTCCATGGATCAGTGACTTGTTTTAGTAGTTCAGACTTATGCACAATAGGATTACGGACACCCTTGGAAAGCCCCAAAAATAGGTGGAAGAAACCCTCTTGTTCGTTAAGTTCATTTATGCTCGAAAGCGAGTTAATCTGTAGGATAGGCAAGGCATGGATTTGTCCAGTTTTATAGTCATAATTTATAGAGAATACTTTCTGTATCAAAGAAGTCTCACTTGCAGTCGTAATTTTAACCTTACCCTTAACAAAGGTCATGAGCGCCTGAAAAGAACTGAAGACAGCTTGGTCATAATGTCCTTGTGTGAAGAAAGTTTCAGATGAGCGCCTAACAAGTGGGTGAAGGTGAATTATATTGAATGCTTGCATCTCAGCGCTTGGTCCACTATTATGCATAATGTACTCGCTCTGAAGTTGCGTAAGAGTTGACTTGAAATTGATGAGAGCTTCATTGTCAACACTTATCTTCTGTTGCAATTTCTTTATTCGATAATATACTTTATTTGGTTGTTTTAATTGAATTTTATCCTTAAGGTCTCTTACAATGGCTTGTATTTCCATAAGCCACTTTAAAACAGCTCTTTTTTCTTCTTCAACCTTTTCAGGGGAAATGAAAAGATGATGGTCTTTTTCGAATAGTCCCTTAACCGAGGTGTTGACATAGGAATCGATACTTTTTTGGAATATACTAATGACATGATCCAATTTTGTTGTGTAGCATAGGGCAGTCTCAAAATCCATCCTTCCCAATGGTTCGAATAGTTCTGACAGCGCATTAAGCAACTCTTTTTCGACATCACTTACGCTGCTTCTGATAAGAGCCTCATGAGCAAAAAAGGCGTTTTTCGGCTTTTGATTTAAACATATACTAATAACCCTTGAAATCGACTACTAAAGCTGAAGTTCATCTCTCAACTCATCAAAATTTTCTTCAACCGTCTTATCGAAATATTTGCAAAGCACCCCATCGATATCGCTCGGTACATCTTTGATACTTTTTTGTTTAAGGAAACAAACGTTTTCTCTTCCTAATGCTCCCATGAAAAGACCCATTTCAAACAGCACATTTTGTCTTGCTCTGCCTTCGAGTGCACCTAAAACCTTTGATAAACCTTCTTTTGAGGCTTTAAAGCCGATGGTAATATTATCGATCTCTTCTTTGAGACAGCCAACATCATCAGGCGTAAGAATAGCGAAAGCAAAAGACACATTGTTTTGGATATACTCAATTTGTTCCATTATTGTTTTTCCCTTGTCCGACAAGTCATCGAATATGATTGCGTCAATGCCATGCTTGTTCAGGAACTTGTTAAGAAGCAATTGTTGAATCCTGTCTTTTCCGTGAATAATGAAAACCTTGTTTTTAGTCCAATCGTGAAGGTACTCTTGTGCCGGTGAATCGAAAATCACAGGATTAAGCCCAGACCAATCATCAGACCGTTTGTTAAGCATTGGCGAGAGCTTTTTTCTGTTAGTGGAGCCCAAGACCATTGTTGATTGCATATCGCCTTTCGTTATTTTGTATTTTATGTTCGATTTCTTGAAATCCTTCTTTATATTTAGATATCCCTTTGCGTAGGCTATAACAAGTGTTTCATCACCTGATTGTTTGTCTAAACGTATGCAAGTTTTGCCCGTTGTAATTTGTTGCTTTAACTTGTCTTCACCAGCCTTGCACTCTGTATGAAGGCTTTCCCACCAACCGCCTTCAACTATCTCAAACTGTGTCCAATCTGAAGTTGTGATAACTGTGTACTCGACTGGAATCTTGATTACATCTGTGCGCATCTTCTTCTCCGCCTAATAATACTGCTAATTTGGTTCTGTTCTTGTTATCTAATTTCGGCTTTAAGTTTTTCCACTTAGAAAATCGGAGATGCGCGAATGATTTCTCAACCTAAAAGTTCAAGCGTTATGTAAGCTGTTAAATACTATAACGTATCAAGGCATTGGTAAAGAAGAGGGTTATGTCTTGGCTGACAGCATACTAAATCAAGCGTTTTTCGGTCTGTACGAGTTCTTCGCCAACATAATTCCCGGCAGCATTGTCCTTGCGACGGCTCTTTTGGTCTTCAAATTTAGCTTCTTTTCTTCTAACTCTTTGTTTTCAGAAAGCATTGAGTTTGTTTTATTTGTTCTGGCTTCATTCATATTAGGTCTGGCTCTTCAAGGGCTTTCTTCATTAATCATTAACCTGTTGATGAAGTACAAATACTACAAATACCCCTCAACCTACTATCTTGAAGCTAACGACAACACTTTTCCAGAATACTTCAAGACGTCAATTAGAAAAAACGCTAATGACATGTTCGGGACACCGACTGACATGAGTTGTCAGCATATTTTTGATGTGTGCTATATCTATCTTTTACAAAAAAAGGTAACCACAAGGGTCCAAACGTTCCTTTACGCTTATTCTCTTGCAAGAAGTATGATTGCCGCAATGATTATTGAGTCTGTACTTTTTATTGCATGGTCGGCAATTACTCTAAACATCGTTTTCTTGCTTGCAGGGCTGGCTTTAGCTGGAACGAGCGTTGTTTTTTACAATATTTTTAAGAACTACTGTAAAGCGTTTGCAAAAGAAGTTCTAAGAAGCTTCTTCATTAAAACGGTAACCAAAAAATCAAAAGAGGAACAGCAGAAATGTCACTAGAGATTGTTTTTTGGGATGTCGAACACGGAAGCTCTACTTACATAAAAACTCCAAACAGTAAAAACATTATAATAGATTTAGGCGTTGGCTCGTATGAAGGCAACAATGAAACTTTTAGTCCCCTACTTCACCTTAAGAACAAGTGGAACGTTAAAAGGCTTGACACTGTTGTAATTACGCACCCGCATAAAGATCATATCGACGACATAGCTAACTTTGACCAGATGTCACCAAGAGTTCTAGCTTGCCCAAGGCATTTGTCCAAAGAGGATATCCTTAAAGACGTAAGTAAGGATGACCTGCCACTTTTCGACAAATACTTTGAGTTAGTTAATAGGTATTCAGGTGAGGTTAAGACTGATACTGACATGTTTATACCCGATAATGTAGGGGGAGCTAAACTGCAAATGTTTTCTCCCAAATCATGTGGAACCTCAAATATTAACAACCATAGCATAGTAACCGTTGTGTCATATGCTCAAAGTAAAGTTATCATTCCAGGCGACAATGAACCGCCATCCTGGAAAGAGCTTTTAGAAGACAGCGAATTTGTCAGTGCAATCAAGAACGCTGATATTCTACTTGCTCCACATCACGGTAGAGAGTCTGGCTTCTGTAAAGAAATCTTTGAGCATTTCAGCCCATATTTGACTGTTATTTCGGATGGACGATTTTGTGATACAAGCGCCACAAACAGGTACTGTAACGTAACAAGAGGCTGGAAGGTCCATTACCGAAGCGGCGGAAGCGAGGAAAGAAAATGTCTTACAACAAGAAATGACGGCTTTGTTGTAGTTAAACTAGGGATTGATGAGGAAAGCAAGCGACCTTTCATTGAAGTTAGGGCAAAAGGTAAGTAACTTCATATTTATGGAATATTCAGGAAGGCGTTTAAAATAGTAATCACAGAACCCTTAGATGTATTACCTTGTGAAATTTGTTATGACTGGTCAAGAAGGTTAGACGTATCTAAGCAATGGTGGAACGCTGTAAGAGATGAGTGGGTTTCACTAAAAGGCACAGATTTACCAACGTATGTTGCCATTCTTGCAATTCTTCGAGAAACAACCCTCGAGATATTCGAGGGTGCAAAGACCTGTGCTGGGACTCGTTATAATCATGCTACAATGGATGAAGACAAAGAAGGATACGCTTTAGCGATGAATCATAACTGTCAGTTTATTGCGTTAACAGAACAACAGAGAGTAAAGTGGTCGGGTTATTACAAAGCCATTCAAGCGTTTAGAAATGGTGCAATTCATCATTTGGAAGCTAAACCGATGAACCCAAAATTTGAAAAAATACGGGACCCTGAAGATTCAACTCAGGATTATTATCGATTTGCACCATACCCTAGATTGGTTAACGACAGAGGAAATCAGTCTTTTACTGAAAACGAGTTAAGGGGTATCCATCAATTCATTAAACCAGCTATTCTTGATATAGTTAGGTCTGATTACAGTACAAATATTGGTATCGCTCAAGCTGACTATGAATTTTATCATGTTGAGCGTGGACTATTCGTTGACCTATTACTGAAAAAGACTGCTGAGTTGTTTAAAGAAGCCAAAATCCTACAAAGTTAGGCTTAAAGAAAAGGCAAGTTAGCTTATATTGCTGTAGCGATAAGGATTCAGTGAGGCAAGTGGAAATGCGTATTGAAGAGCTTGCAGGGTTTGGTCTCAGTCAGACGGTCATTGACCGACTTAAAGAACTAGGCTTTGAAAGTCTTACAAAAGCCCAAGAGGTGGCAGTACAATCGGGTCTTTTCGAAGGCAAAAACCTGCTTGTAAGCGCTCCAACAAACACAGGTAAGACATTCATAGGCGAACTTGCGGCTCTGAACGCATCGAAAAAGCAAGATAAAAAGTGTTTCTTCCTCGTACCTCTTCGAGCTTTGGCGGAGCAAATGTACAAGAACTTCGAAGAAAAATACGGCGATTGGGGACTGAAAACAGCAATATCAACTTCTGACCATTATGAGTTCGATAACGAGTTGTTATCATTCAACATAATAATAGCGACATATGAGAAGCTTAATTCATTGATAGTGAAAAGACCGAAGATTTTGGACAATATAGGTTTAGTTGTAATCGATGAGATACAGCATATAGGAGATAGCACTAGGGGGATTTCCCTTGAAATGCTACTTACAAGGTTAATCTTCTTTACAAAAGACATCCAAATTATTGGGCTTTCAGCCACTATAACGAATGCTGATATTCTTTCAAAATGGCTCAATTGTCAGCTCATTAACGTACAAGAAAGGGATGTAGAGCTTAGAGAGGGCATTCTCTACACGGGGACAGCACCTATCAGATTCCGCGGACAAACCCTCAACAACAGGGATTTTGTATACAAAGAATTCAATTCAGGGACAATGGGAATAGAAAAAGGTCTAATGATACAGACTTATGGGGAAATTGTCCAAACAAGCAAGGCGGAACAATGTCTGGTTTTTGTTAATACCCAACTTAGGGCGGAGGAACTTGCTGAAGGTTTGGCAAAGGAGTTGCCAAGGGTACCTCNNACTTGAACGTGAATTAGAGAAGCTTGATGAACTGTTGGAGGCCACTCCTACCACTGCCAAACTAAAGAAAGCGGTTCCACACGGTGTATCTTTTCACCATTCAGGCTTATTAGCGGAGGAACGTAGATTTGTCGAAAAGGAATTCAAAAACGGAAATATTAGAATAATTTGCACTACTCCAACGCTCGCTGCGGGAGTTAATACACCTGCAAAGAATGTGGTGATACTGTTTACAAGATACTACGGTGGCGAGCCGCTTCAAGTGTCAAGTTATAAAAATATTGCAGGAAGAGCAGGGCGGCTAAGAGGAGCAGAACAGTTTGGTAGGTCGATTTTGTTAGCATCTGATGAAAGAACATTAGAATATTATTGGGATAACTATGTCGATTCCAAACCCGAAAGAATTACATCTCAGATTTCAAAATCTGAAGGTTTAGACTGCTCCTTATTACAACTGATAAGCTCCAAAACTTGCGCTAACACCGACGAACTAAGCTTCTGTCTACAAAATACATTATTTGGTTTTCAGTATTCTTCTTATAAGCCTGAAACTTACAAAAAAGAAATCGCAGAAATAATAGGAAAGGAAATCGGTGTTCTAAAAAATGGTGGCTTAGTTAAGGAAAATGGCAAACTAGAAGCGACTGAACTAGGTCTAAGATGCGCTGAAGAGCTTCTTACTCCTAAAGCAATAATGCTGCTTTATAGTGTACTCCAAGCGAACGAATCTAAATTTTTTAAAGGCAACTACGAATTAATCACGGAAGGAATAATTCATCTCTGCTGCTGCACAGATGGATCTGAAAGAATTTATCCTCCAAAGAGTCAAGCGGAAACACAAGAACTGCAAGCCATATGGTTCATGCATAAAGATGCTTTCCTTTACAAGCCCTCATCTGACATCTTCCTAGAAAGCCTGAGGACAACTCGAATGCTTTTAAGATGGATCGAAGGAGCGCAGTATATTGAATTAAGCCAATATGCGCCGCCAGGTGTTATTCACAGGGTTGCCGACAACATACAATGGATACTTCACGGTCTTGCCCGTCTAGCGGAAAAACCTCTGTTCAATTTTGATGACAATTTCGTCAATTTCTTGTATGATTTATCCGAGCGGATTTATTTTGGTGTGCCGGAAGAGGCGCTCCCGATAATTAGGTTAAGAATTCAAGGCATACACCGAAGGCGGGCAATGAATCTCGTTAAGGCAGGATTCGTTGATATTGATAGTATTTTTAAAGCCAGTATTGAAGAGTTGGCAAAGGTACCAGATATCGGAGAAGCCTTGGCATTACGAATAAAGGAAGCCATTGAAGCATACATTAAAAATGAAGCGCAAAGAAAAAAAGCTAGCCAGATTAGGCTTGCAAAGAAAATGGGAAAAGAAACAGCCGTAATTGATGGCCTCTATGAAACTCATGGGGACGACTTAGCAAAGCACTTGGCAGAAGTGATTACTACCGAGTTTGGGATTCAGTCTGAATTTGTCGGAGATAAAGACCAACATGGCCCCGATATTTTGATTACTACGCCCGAAGGTGTAATCGCTGTTGAAGTTAAACGAAAAGAAAGCGGACGAATAACCGCTATTGAAGCTGAAGAAATTCTTGGCAAAGGAGCTAAATACAAACCAATAGCAAACGCAACTTTGGGCTATCCAGACTTTGCTGACGTTGCTAAAGAGAATGCGATAAGTTCAAAGGTAACTATGATATCGACCCCCATAATCGGTGACATGATAATACGAGTTTGGCAAGGTAAACTAGGCAGCGATAAAATAATTGAAATGCTAAAATCAAACAAAGCATTGCATGGTATAGACCCTGATGACCTCTAGAGGTGACATTCAATAAATCGATAATCCTCTTATGCAGCTTGCCTCTGTAATTTGATACTTTTTCTTTTTACCTCAAATTCAACTGTACCTTCTTCAACAAAGGGATAGAAATTGAGCTATCCTAACTTTTATCTCCTCCTATAAAGAGTTAGGTTAGGACTCACCAAGCCCCCGAGTGACCACAGTGAGTTGCTTAACAAAGCCATTCTCCCACCATCCATTCTATGGGTAATCCCGAGCTTGCGCAGTCGCTCGGGGTTACCCCAAACCAAGCAAGACCAAGCAAGACCAATGGTAGACCAACACTGTAGTCACCAGAGACCAATGGAGTACCAAGACTGAGCTTGCGAATGACTCGCCGTTATGCAAGCAAAAACAAGTAAGGCAACTGGTGGGTAGGTACTTCAGTTTTTATGGTGCAATGAACCTTACTTCCGTTTTCACGTTCGTTATGACCGTTACTAACTAACTGTAGTTACTTTTCATCTCGGCTTCTAAGTTAAGAAATGATTTCAATAAGCTCCAAATGAATCCAAAAGGTTGGAATTACCCTCATCCTGAGCCTAATGAGTCAACCTATATTCTGTTGAACTGAACTACTTCCTGAATATTAGTTGAATTAAGGTGAGTCTGTTTTGAGGGTAACTCACTGTAGTCACCATTAACGAGTTAGGTGAATCAGCCTTTGAAACGCGAAAACAACCAGTTGTATTGTAACCGCTATCTACTGATAGTTACTATCCACCGATAGTCGCAACGAAAGTAGGGAGCGCGAGGCATCCTCCTCGCTTATCTACTCAGAATTACTTGGACTCATCTCGACATACAGCCTCAGTTATTAGAAAGGAAGGAAAGAAGCATAGAAGGAAGCAAGCAAGGAAGGAAAGTAGGGAGAAAGGACGTTAAGTTAAGTATATTATAGGTAAGGGGAAGGAAGAAAGAAGCACAGAAAGAAGGAAAGAAAGCTGTAAATGGCAAAATAACTTTAAGCTACGCTTGTTTTACCAAATGGGCTAAATATTCGACCGCTTTGTTGGTAATTAAAAAAATTAGCTTTTTGCTAGTTGTGTTGTGGGTGTTTTTATGTATGTAAAAGAAGGGATGCGAATACGTGCTAATTATCTTCTTCCGATACTTTGGAACAATCCAACTGAGTTAGTAGTCACGATTTCAGAGAAAGTCAAGAAACCCTGTGGAACAATTGGTTCTGATTTAGGGCTTCTAAAATTCTCAGGCATTCTTCCAGATGCAAACAAAATGTATTGGACAAAAAATGCTAAGAAATCAATTGATTTCTATTGGTCTGCAAGAGGTCGTGAATAGATTAGATAAAGGGCAGCTTCCGTTCCCAGAATTAGAAGGATATGGAAAATCATTCGTTGAGGGATAGCAAGTGGGAGGTGGTTTGTTGGGTAGAGACATACCCAAAATTCCAAGGCTCGTGGATAAATCGTTAACAGTTCAAGACCATTTGATAGATGTTGTTTTCAAATGCATTAACATTCGGCAAGAGACAGAAGGGAATTACACCTATCTTTCTTTGCAGACAGACCATATCACAGAGGCAAATCCAGAAGGAAAGTATCGTACAAGAAGTAACACGCTTTGGGATGACCTCATTGTCTATCAAAAAGATTGCCCATTTTATGCAATTATCCGAAATCGGTCTCCCAATTCCAGAGCGCGGTCATTTGTGATTACTCAACCCAGTGATTCAGAATGGTTTGCTTACTTGGATAAGCATTCGAAGGATAGAAGTGACTACTTCCGAGACCACCCAGCAGATTCTCAGAAATTCAAAGATTGGAAGGCGACACAATGAGTCTTGATAAGCTTCCTCCGGAAAATCAGAAGGAATTAGTTGAAAAGATGCGAAAATATGTCCAAGTCGATGAAGTTACTGTGACCATCAACTTTCTCGAATGGCTAAAGCCCGAACGCAAAAAGCGTGAAGTATGGATAGATGAGGAGAAAAGAAATCTATTCAAAAAATTGCTTGGAGAAGGCTATGTTGAAGAACGATACGTCGGTTATGCCGAAGGATACGATTGCCATGTAACGAATAAAGGATTAGAATATCTTCGAAAACAAACGGCTAATGATGACCAATCAGAAGCCATTGCACAGGAATTGGATTTCCTGTCTAAAGATAGAATAAAGCTTCTTGAAGAAAATGAAGGATTAAAGAAAGAGATTAAATCCCTGAAGGATAATCCAATTAAGGTCGAGATTCCAGTAGCAAAGACTGTTTTTGAACCAATCGTTTTGAAGAATTGTGGAAAAGTTGGATATCGCTGGTACAGTGCAAAACAGAAAAAGTATCTTTCTAAAGACACCGTGGGGTTGGATGCTGACCCTAAAGTTTTGGAGGGAGAGGAAGAATGAAACGCAGTAGTATGCTAAGTTTCGTTGATGAAAATCCAACGCTTGATAGAGACGAATTGATGAAACAAGGCGTAGAATTGGACGCTCTTATCAGCATGGGACTGGTATGCCTACGAAACACGAAAGAGGTGTCAGAGTATCTTTCGACTTGGCTTCTGCAAGAAGGAGAAGACATGGGGATAGTTACTGGTTATAACGATAGAGGTCGAAAGACGTTCCTAAATGTTCCAGCCCTGTATTACAATCTTACTCCGAAAGGAAGGCAAGTAATGAAATCGCTTGAAGAGAGAGACAAGAGCTTGGTAGTTGAAAATATGACAGAAAGCATAACCAAAGCGGTTGGAAAACTAGGTGAACAGGAGGAAAGTCCAGAATGAGCCTAACAATCGTTGAATATGATTCAAGAACAGAGAAACTGACAATCTACTTCACGGAAAAGTACAATCCCGCTATTGAGACTCCACAGGAATATCTTAAAAGAATGCTCAGCAGCAAAAGTCCTTTCAATGGCTGTGACAAGACGCCGCAAGCAGTAAAAGATGAAATTTGGAAGAGAACCACTGCTTTAATCAATCGAAAGTATCAGGGCAAAAGAGAAGAAGAAAGACTGTTCTGGATACTTCAGAATGCAAGCGTTCCGTACACTAAGAAGTCAGGCGAACAAACGAAAATGACAAGCTCTGGCATTATTATGGTTCCTGATTTGCCAACCGCATATGACTTACCGACAGGAAAGGAGGTTCCGTTTAATCAGAAGCGATATCTCGCTGGAGAAATCACGCTGTCACCTCCTGGAGTGTCATCGAAAGCGCAGAAGAATATTTCATACAGCTATTTCCGATTCTACTCGGTGAGTTATCATCGTTTCGTTTCCTTTGAGACTGCAAAGAAAGCTGAAGGCGTCATGGGATAATGACAAAGAAGTGAGTTTGCACTTGAGGTCATATCAGTCTGTAATATTGATAGAGTCATCAAACCAATCCAATAAAAGAACGGTTTTTTTCTGGGAAAAACAGGATTAGCTTGTAAAAACGAAACGATTAAATTCGTAACAAAACTGTTCGGTAAATAGTGGTAAGGTTGGCTACCTTTCCACCGTTTATCTGAATTGGCGGGTGGGAATATCCACTTTTCCACCTCTAATCCTCGCTAAGAGTGGTGAGAACCTATGTCTTGGAAAACACGAAAACACGGGACTGTAAAGCAGGTTGGACAACATTTTCCAACCCTAGACCAAGACTCTGCACATGAATCCCCTAAACAGTACTCCAACTCCGAAAGCAACCCCACTTGTGCACCGAAAGAACTGTTTATTCAACAGAAAGCTCAAAAAACCTATAAATTGGCAACTATGGATACCAGTCTTCTTCCAGAAGTCACGGGCAAATTGGATGAAGCTAAAGTCAAGGAATACATGGACGACATCGCGGAAGCAGAAAGCATCTCTCCGATTGTTATCCACAAGAAACCCGATGGCACTTTAATAATCAAGGACGGAAGACATCGCCTTGCAGCTTACCGAAGATTGGGAGTAAAGGAAATCCCTGTGGTTCTAAACGATACAGTATTATCTTCTTCTGCATATGGCGATCGCATACTTGAGACAGACAAAAAAGCTTACATTGGTGAGGGAGCACATCTTGACAAATTCATGCGACCACGACCCATTCACATTGAGAATGGTCCAGAAGAAACAGGGCACCAGCAATGAAGTCATCGAGAGATGACTAACCTTTCCAACCCCATTCTTTTTTGACAATACCAACGTGAGGTTTAGGAAAACGATTAATCCGTTTTTATGTGATAAAGATTGTTCTGCTTGTATATGGCTTGGATTGGATTGTGAAGGCAAGATCGAGTTCCGACCGCTTGTGAAATTAAGAGCATCGCGAATTGTAAATTATTCTGATAGTACAAAGGAATTCCTGTCTGAATGTGGAAAGCTTAGTTGGGAAACGAGGACAAAAGAACAGAAAAAGAAGATCATCGAGAACCTTAATCAATCCCGAAAAAAGGCGTGGGATGAGATGTCTCCTCAGGAAAGGCAAGCATTTGGAAATATGATATCCAGTATCCGAAGGGAAGAATGGGAAAAGAAGTCGGCGCAAGAGAAAACAGACAAAACAAAGCAACTTACAGACGGAAAAAGACGCTGGTGGCAAGCGATGTCGCCAAAAGAAAGGAAAAGAATTATCGATTCACTCATCAAGAAACGGTCACAGAAGTCTGCCGTAGAGGGGTAGCAATCTTTCGCCTTTTGTTCAAAAACCAAACGCAGAATGTTGCAACCGTTAACACGTAGTACGACAAAACAGGTATTGTATGAGTGAATGGTAAGACAATTGCAGCCAACGGCAACGTGACGAGTACAAGACCACCATCAAATAAGACGTTTCCAAGACCGATTGTGAATGGCGGAGTGTAACTTGACCATGCATCGTTAAGAATGTAAGCACCATTTATCATGGCAGGTAAGAAGAACCATATCAAAGCAAAGATTGCAACATAGATTTTCTTCATTCTCACAAGCCCTTCTTAGTTTGAAAATGTGTTCTCTTCTTAGATAAATAAATGCTTTGCTACCAAAATATGTACATAAATTATGCACTGGAAAGGAACATGTGAGGAAACGCTATGTACAGAATAAAGGCTACCAATATGCGGAAGGGCACAGGAACATTCATCAACAGAAAAACCAAGACCGGAAGAAAGACCTATGACAGGTTTTTCTTCTATGTCCCAACAGAAGTTGCAAGAGATACCACTTTTCCCTTTGGTGAAGGAGATAGAGTTGAAATAGAGATAAAGGGAGAAACCATCAGCATTACTAAAGCTGAAAAATAGGGACATCAAGCCTAAAGCAAATCAGAAAAAGCATATGCATTCCTTTCTGTTGTTATAATAGCTCTAACTTCTCCTTGTCCGTCTCTCCTCCAAATAGCAGCATATGATTTTGGGTTTGCTAAGTTGCTGGACGAAAAAGCACACAGTTTTAGACTTGGAATATTTTTGAAACACAAACGTGCAACCACCTGAGGAATATGCCAATTGTACTCCCATACGGCAGGCATTAGCAAAACCTCGATTTCGGCAGCTTGAAAAATCTTGCCATAGTCATACATGCGACCGTAACCTCCAATCTTGGATATCTCGTAACAGATTGCTATTCCAACGCTCTTTCCCCAAATACTTACAATCGGTTCGGGTTTTGGAGGTCGTGCTATAAAATCGGTTTCATCTTCGAATAGATGATATTTCCTAACTGTGAAGACAGAGCTTCCTCTATCAATGCCTATCATGGAATCATAGCGAAGACCTTCTAGCGCCATTGGCTTATTGATAACGACGAAAAGATTTCGGCGTTCGCTTATTTCAGAAACCTTTGCAAACTCTTCATCTTGGTCGTAATTCTTATCGCCAAACTTCTCCTCTTCAGGAAGAAGGATAAGGCTCCCCTGTTTTGCATGTTCAAGTATGGTATATGCTTGCGATGGTTCATTTACCAAAGTTGATACTACGATCATTCCCCTAACCTTAATAAAAAGTAAGTTAATTAGACTAATAAAGACTATTTTGAGCTTTAATTCAGCAATCGGTCATAGAAAATGGTTATCATACCAAAGGACTTTATTGTCAAGAGCTAATATACTAATAGGTAGTTGGTTATGGGTAAGTTTGAAGAAAGTCAGTGTAAACAATGTCCGTTTCCTTGCGAAACGGCACTAAAACCGTTCTGTAAGCAAATCAACAAAAAGACTAATGGCAAAACCACTTTGGGGACTCTCCTATGAGAGTTAAAAAGAGATACGCTCTTTTGTTATTCGTTTGGTTCTTCTTACCTGCGATGATAATGGGAGCGAATATCCTCCAAAGCGACCCTATGATTGGCAATTTGGGTAATTTCATTATAGATTTTGGGGTTGTGTTTGTCTTACTTCCGATTGAGGCTTTGGCAGCGATTGAAATGTACGCGGTACTGGTTGTTTCTTACTATGTCGTTTCGGCAATTGTTATTTTTGCGATTTGGAGGAGAGGCAAGAATGTGTAGATTTGACGACTATTGCGAGAAAAAGGATATGACTGTTCAATCTGCGATAGCAAGCAGTTGCAGCACATCTCAGAAGAAATGGAGAGTTATAGAATAGAAGAGAATTTTCAAAGGTATTTGGATGGAGAAGTAAAAATGTTTAGACCTGCGTGTAAATACTGCACCGATTTGAAGAAGGATGGCGATTGTAAATCAAATTACCATTGTCCAGATGAGGAATTGTTATGAAGGTAGAAAATCAAGCGGTTGGAAAGTTATTATGGCTTGGTTATCATAGGCATAAAGCTTATTATTGCAGACTTGATTCAAGCGTACTGAAGGCAT
>LSQX01021443.1_pt1 | contig 19685 bp, 7 predicted proteins | sample 654561 | NCBI WGS metagenome assembly LSQX01 (sample SAMN04489861, study PRJNA283612) | anaerobic digester metagenome | isolation source: 4 biogas reactors fed with cattle manure at either 37C or 55C with and... | place: Denmark: Kongens Lyngby | collected 2014
TGTATCTGCCGGTTGATTGCTCATCGTTCACAAGTGTTCTCACCAACTGGCCTTTGAGGTTAAAGACATCCAAGCGAACCTTGCTGGGCTCTTTAATATCATAGCTGATGGTGGTTTCAGGGTTGAAGGGGTTAGGATAGTTGGAGTTGAGCGCCGTCACGGTGATCTCGACCACGTCTTCATTGCTGGTGGGTGTCATGATGAAGTTCAAGGTGGTGTTTTCGCCGTGAACGACAACGATATTCTCGTGGCTCACCTCAGTGAAGTTTGCGTGAGTTGCGGTCACAGTATAGATTCCAGCCGGCAGCGAGAGGTTGTAGAATCCGCTTGCCATGGTGGTTGCACTAAATTGACCTGCTGTTACGGTTGCGCCGGCGATGGCTACATTGCCCACAGAGCTGCGGACAGAGCCGGAAATGGTGCCGTTGGTGTTGTCTTTGGTTAGAGAATTAGAGAAAACAGGCGCCGACATCACGTCTGAAGTATAGATAGCCCTGATTGCCCAGAGGTAGTCACCTTGAGCGAGGCTGCTCCAGCTTGTGTCTTCATATCCGGTCTCGGTAAGCATTTCATCAGTGAGAAGAACCCAGTTGTTCTCGGCTTCTTCTTGTCCGGTTCTCAGTCTCCATACTCTGTATCCAATCAGCCCTCTGTGTCTACCGTTATTGGCTTTGAGGGCAAGCTTTGCGTTGGTCTCTGCGATATCTATGCCACGAGTGATTTTCACTGCTTTGGAAGTATCTTTTGCTGAGATCGCTGAGCCTAAGGTAGTCAGAGTGCTGGGCTGTTCTGTGCGCTGGAAGTTACCAATATAGACGTTATCGATATACCAGTTATACCACATTCCGAAGGCATCTACACCGTCATCGGCATGCCAAGCGAGCTTGATGGTCAAGCCGGCATACTGGGTGAGATCGATAACAATGGGTGTGGCATAGTTATTCACGCCTGCGGGTTGATTTGCGCCATCCCAGAGGACTTGCCAGCTTGCGCCGTTATCGAGGGAGACTTTTACATAGTAGTGGTCTCCGCCTTCCGAGCCCATATTGAGGTGAGTGTCGAATTTCACATAGGCATCGGGCGGGCAGGTGAAGCAGGGAGTAAACAGCCATTCGTCTTGATGTTCGGCAACCCAAGCGAGTCCGGCTTGATAAGCTCCTTCGCTGGGTGTCACGCCTTCGGCAACACTGAATCTGCACCAAGTAGGACGTACGCCATTCATATTGGGCACGCCGTTATTGGTGATGGTTTGCGTCCAGGTATCAGGCGGGAATATCACTCCCTCAAAGCTTTCGACGATCTCAAAAGCGTCGGGATCGGGCGGGTTCCAACCAATGCTAACCGTGTTAACATCGTCATTGAGCGTGGCTACGACTTGCGTTGGTGCAAAGGCGAGCTCGTTCATGGTGAGGACTCCCATGTTGTAATCCTGAGGTCCGACCTCGATTGAGCCTGTTAGCGTGGTATAGCCGGTTGCTGTGAGCACATAGTCGTAGGTGTTATATGCATATACGCTCGCATCTACGATGAAATCACCTGCCAAGTTTGTGGCGACCGTGTAGTCGGCATATCCGGATAGGGTCAGGGTTGCGCCGCCGATTCCATCTCCGGTATCGCTGGCGACAACTGTTCCTGTGACGGATACTTTCGGCATTTCTACCATGGTGATATCAAGCTCTTCGGTGACGTCTTCTTCGATGGTGACGTCCACGGTTTGAGTGAGATAGCCATAGCGGGACAGGGTGAGCACATAGTCGTTCGGCAAGAGGTTGTTGATATAGAACATACCGTTTGCATCGGAGGTAGCGGTGACGCGTTGGTCGAGATTGATCGAGACTCCGGGAAGCGGAGCGCCGCCTGCGCCACGGACTATGCCTTCAATGTGTCCTACACCGCCGGGAATAACCTCTAAGGTCATCTTGGGGTATTGACCTGTGAGGGTTCCGGCACTCATATTTGTCGGGTCGTAAACCACTGAATCACTATATACGTTTCTACTGCGGGTTGATCCCAGAGTCTGGCATTTGAAATAGTCTAAAGAACTGTAATAGGCATCGTCTAAGGGTCTGTGGAACATTATGACTAAGTTCCCGCCATCCAAATGCATATACATTTCTGGGAAGTTAATTGCAATTACGTTTTCTCCACTGGGGAGGTTCACGGTGCCATCAAAGACTAAGGTCATGTTATTTGAGGATATCCAGCCGGCACTGAGGTCTGTCTGAGTTGTGCTACCCATCCAGATCTTTACCGGCTTGTTCAACAAGTTTGAAGAGAAGTTGTTATAGAGTTTGATTCCGGTGACCATCCCGGTGAAGTCGTTGAGTTCTGTAGCGGTAAAGATGGTCTGGAACATTGAGCTCTTATAGTAGAAGTCTAAGGGCATACGAGCGTTTTGGCTGCCATCACCTATGTGGATGCTGTGCACGCCGCTGCCGCTTACGATGAATTCATGTACATCTCTGCTATCCTGCGGAGCGGAGCTTGCTCTGCCCGTAACTGAGCTCGTTCTGCCGGTGATGAGGTAGCGGTTGTTCTGATCATCTGTGATCGTGAATGTCGCCGTCACATCTCCTAAAATAGCAGGTGTGAATGTTATGGGTAAGTTGAGGGTCTGATCAGTGCGTAAGGTGACAGGAAGTGTCGGTTGTGTCAGCACAAAAGCACCGCTGCCTGCGTGGGTGATAGACTGAATTGTCAGCTCGCCGCCGCCGGCATTGATGATCTGAATGGTCTTGTTTGAGCTTCCGCCGATTGTCACATCGCCGAAGTTCCAGCTATCTTCGCTGAGCGCAAATTCGGGACTTCCTACTACGCTGAAGTTCTGCACAGTTTGTTCATCTTCTACGATCACCACAGTGTGGCTCACGGGTGTATAGCCATTCTTGCTGGCGGTGACGGTGTGTGTTCCGACGGGCACGAAGGGGAGGCTATATACACCATTTTGGTTGGTGGTAGTGTTGAACACTGTATCTTCCACCGTGATGAGCATATTGGGCACGGGCTGTCCGTTCTCCGTGACTGTTCCTGTGAGGCTTCCCATATCATCAATCACCATGAAGAAGCGTGCATTGGTTCTATTCACTGAAACTGTTCCGGTTGTGCCGGTATCTCCTGCCAAGGAGTCGCTTTGGAAACGAACCGAACCATTGAAGGGCATGACGGTGTAATATGCTGAAGCATTTTGTGTGTAGGTGCTCTGGAAGACGTCCGTGACGATATCTATAATGATGTTATCCGCACCGTTCCACACAAAGGGCTGAGTGAAACCGTGCATGTTCCAACCTGTGGTAGGCATGAAGCTTGCGGCCTGGAAGACCTGTGTGTAAGTTCCGGTCTCAAAGGTTGTAGAAAGTGCCGTTTGAGTAGTGTGTTTTAGTCTTATACGATAGTTTGGCATGGGCGAACAGTTATTGAGGGCTTGCACTTCAAATGCCAAGGCAGTAATGAGTCCGGGTGCGCCACCTAAAGCATATATCTCGTCTGCTTTATAAAGGTATTGTTGACGGAATGCTTTGTAGAATGTTCCATAGGGGGTAGGAACGCCAGACGTGGTATTCACAGCGGTTCCATCACCTAATTGTAGCACAAATAGACCTTCGTCCATCACAGTGATATCCAAAGGTGGAGTTTGGTCGTTTCCGGGCTGGCTATCGCCGGGCAAAACTACAAGTCCATAAATGATCGTATGACCGGTTTCAGTAGGCGTCCAAGTGAGCGGTATTTCTAATGTTTCACTCACTGCGATTGCAGGACCAGTCACAGAGGCCATCTCGTTATTGCCATGCATAATCTTCACGGTGTAAGCACCTGCTGCTTGCGCTGAAGTTCCTGTGTTTTTGATCTTCACAGTGTGAGTGATTTCAGAGTTTACAGTCGGGGTGGTATTACCATAGATTTCAAGTGCAGACATGTCGTTAGGTTGCAAGCGAATAGCATTTGAGAATCTCGGGTCGGACAGCACGTTGTTTGTATATACTGTCTTGACCGCCCATTTATAGACAGCATCCGGTAGTGTTACCCAAGATGGGTCTGTGAGCGTGGTATCAGTGATAGCCGTTGTGGTCAATTCTGTCCACAAGTTTTCGTTATTCTCTTGACCTGTTGTCAAACGCCAAGCTCTATAACCCACAGGGATGCGTTGATCTCTGGGAGCAGTGCTGAGCGCAGCAGTCTGAGTGTGAGTCTGACGAGGGCTTCTGATGCCGTCACTTTCTACCAATCTCGCTGCTTCGATCTCGGAAAGACCGGCAAAGCGGATGTCAACAGTCGGTAAGCTCACCACGGGAGCTCTAAAGCTATCTGCGTTTGCAATCTCCACATCGTCTATATACCAGCCGGCATAGTTCACCGTCGTTGTGGCATACATCTCAAAGCGAACAGTCACTTCACTCAGGCCGTCATAGGCAGAGATATCAACAATGCGTTCTTGCCATTGAGTGCCGGTGTAGTCCCAAGAAGGACCCCAAACGAGAGTGCCGTTGATGGTAACCTGACAGTAGTCAAAGTCGCCAAAGACGTTCTCCCAGCTCCTAAAGCGCAGGGTGGCATCTGTGAGACCTGAGAAGTCGAAGGTTTTGCTCAAGTAGTTAAATCCACCTGAGTTATTGTAGTTGGTATTGATCTTTGTTCCCCACATTCCTGTGCCGGAATAGGCAGTAGGAGGAGGGATTACGTTGGTACCCGTATAGACGGGGTTCCAGTTTGCTATATCATATTCGTCGGTATATTCCCAGTCACCTATGGCATCCCAAGTTGCGGAAGGTTCCCAGTCGCCGTCGTCGTTTTCGAAGTCGAAAGACATGCCGTGACCTGTTCCACCGGGAGGACTCCAGATAAGGTTAACAGCGGTTTCTGAAGCGTTCAATTCTGCCAAGACCGGTCCGGGAGGAAGCGTGAGTTCTTCAATGATGATGGTGCCCATGTTGTAGTTTACGCTGCCCACATCAATGCTTCCGCTTGTAGCCTGATAGCCGTCTTTCAGAATGGTATAGTTATAGGTATTACCGGAGAGAACGGTCAGGTTGAAGTTTCCTTGCGAGTTGGTCGTAGCTTGATAGTTCAGCGGTCCGCTAAAGAGAACGGTGGTATTTTCCAGACCCACGGTGGGGTTGTCGCTACCCGTAATCTTTCCGCTCACCATTACGTTGGTAGAAGCTTCCATATCGAAGTTGAGAATGCTTTCTTCGCCTGCACTGATAGTGACGGGAAGGGTGACATCCTCAAAACCGACCTTATGAGCGGTGACCTGATAGTCTCCTGCGAGCACCACGGGGAAGTTATATGTTCCATTTGCTAAGGTTGTTTGACTCCAGACGGTATCTTCGATAGATATGTTGACATCGCCCATGGGGAATCCGATGGAGGTGACGGTGCCTCTTAATGAGCCGATCTCGCCCAAGTCCATAAACAGGCGCATATTAGTTCTGTTTGCGGCAACCGTTCCGGTGGCATATCCTTCCGCCACAACGCTATCGCTTTGATAGCGAAGGGAGCTATTGAAGGAAGTTGCAGTATATGGTGAAGATGCATATCTGCCCACTGCTGCTGCCAAGTCTGTCACGATCTCAACGATAATGTTCGAAGCTCCATCCCAGAAGAATGGTTCAGAGAAGGGATGCAGGTTCCAGCCGTTAACAGGCATGAAGTTTGTTGCTTGGAAGACCTGTGTATAGTTGCCGAGCTCGAAAGTAGTCGAGAGGGTTTCAAGGTTTGTTTCCTTGATTCTGATGCGATAGCCCGGTGAAGCAGTAATGGCGTTGAGATTTGCCACTTCGAAAGCAATAGCGTTGATGAAGCCGGGAGCCGCACCCACGGCATAGAGCTCATCTGCTTTCACCAAGAAGTGTTGACGGAAGTTCTTCCAATAGGTGCCATAGGCATTGGGAACACCCGTATCGGTATTGACCGCAACGCCATCCCCAATCTGTGCCACAAACAAGCCTGCTTCCATCACGTGCACGGTTATCGGTGAAGTGTTGTTATTTGACTCATACTCATCTCCCGGCATTTCCACTCTGCCATAGAGCTGATATTCACCGGTGACGGTGGGAGTCCAAGAAAGAACAATATCTTCACTTTCAAGATAGTCGATGGCTGGTCCGGCCACGGAAGCAAGAACGTTGTCATTACCATCCATGAGCTTCACCGTATAGTTTGTGACAGTATCTGAGGTTGAGCTCATCACTCTGACTGTATAGCTCACGGTGGAGTTCACGTTCGGAGTATATGGCCCCGTAATAGAGACTGCAGCCATATCTACAATATCGCTTTCACTTAGGAAGAAGCAGATGTTGCTACGGTTAAGGCTACGTGTTCCGGTGGCAGTAGTCTCAGAGTTTGCCGTATTGCTCTGAGCACGAAGCGAGCTATAGAATCCCGGAGTGGAGTATTTCGCAGATGCGTTTTGTCCTGTCACGCCACATAGGTCTGTGATGATTTCCACGATCAGGTTTGAAACGCCGTCCCAGAAGAATGGTGCATCAAATTCATGGATATTCCAGCCCAATGTAGGCATGAAGCTTGCGGTTTGGAAAACCTGCGTATAGTCTCCCAATTCAAAAGTGGTGCTCAGCTCTATCTGATCAGTGCTTTTCAGCTTGATGCGATAGTTTGTCATTGCTGCGCATCCGTTGAGCGCAGACACATCAAAGGCGATGCCGCTGAGCATGCCGGGTGCGCCGCCGCTGGCATAGATTTCATCAGCTTTCACCAAGAGTTGTTGGCGGAAGCTCTGATAGTATGTCCCATAGGGTGCAGGAGCGGCAGTGTAGGCGTTGCTGGCTGTGCCATCACCCACCACAAATGCGCTATCGCCTGCTTCTATGACATTGACTGTAAAAGGATAGGTATCATTATTCAGGGAGTTTTCATCACCGGGCATTTCCACGCGACCATAGACCTGAGTGGTTCCTACTTGGGTAGGCGTCCACGGGATAGTGATTTCAGCCATTTCGAGATGATCGATGAGGACTCCCGGCACAGTTGCCAAGACTCCGCCATCCACTTCCATGAGCTTCACGGTATAGTTGCTCACGGGATCAGGACAGATATTCATCACACGGACGGTGAAGTTTGACACACTACCTACATTCGCGAATACAGGCCCGCTGATTCCGAGTGCTGCCATATCATCCGTATCCTCGGTGCTGATATAAAAGCGCATATTGGAACGATTTACAGAAACGGTTCCCGTGGCATAACCATCAGCTGCGATGCTATCGCTTTGATAGCGGACTGAGCTATTGAAGCCCATCGCTGCATAATATACCAATGCGTTGCGTCCCACAGCGGGAGCGAGGTCTGTAACGATCTCCACGATCAGGTTTGAAGCGCCATCCCAGTAGAAAGGAACCTGGAATGCATGCATGTTCCAATCTGCCGTAGGCAAGAATTCAGGAGCATGAAAAACCTGTTGATAGTCTCCGGTTTCAAAGGTCGTTGTCAAAGCGGTCTGATTTGTGTGCTTGAGTCGGATGCGATAGTTTGGCATAGGGCCGCAATTGCCGACGCTGCTTACATTAAAGGCCATGGCAGTGATGCTTCCGGGAGTTGCACCACCGGTGAAAAGTTCGTCAGCGGTCACAAGATACTGTTGACGGAAGTTTTTATAATATGTTCCATAAGGTGTTGGCACGCCGGTTTCGGTGTTCAACAAAGTTCCTTCGCCGACCTGCACAACGAGCAGACCTTCTTCCATTACAGTGACATCCAAGCCCTGCGTGAGGTCGTTCAGTGGATTTTCATCTCCGGGCATCACGACCTTGCCATAAAGGGTATAGAGTCCCGTCGCTGTGGGAGTCCATTCAAATTCAAATTCCTCATATTCCATGGAGCCTAAAGTGACGCCAGGCAAGCTGAAGAGTTCAACAGTGTCCGAAAGGAGCTTAACGCTGTAGTTGCTCACGGGATCAGGAGAAAGGTTGCGAACTCTCACGGTGTAGCTCGAAGCGCTATTTACAGAAGGAGTGGTGGGCCCAACTATCGAGACTGCAGCCATGTCCAACAAATCCAAAGCGGACATGCTTAACTTCATATTTGAGCGATTGAGAGCAGCAGTGCCGGTAGTGCCGGTGTCCCCATTTGCACTATCACTCTGGAAACGAAGACTGCTATTAAAGGTAGTCGGAGTGTAAAAAGTAGAAGCATTTTGAGCGTAGGCTCCTGTGATCACGTCCGTGACGGTCTCTATTAAGAGGTTGGACGCTCCATCCCACACAAATGGTGTGGTAAAAACATGGGTGTTCCATCCGACCGTCGGCATAAAATCATTAAATTGATAAACTTGAGTGTAAGTTCCAGTTTCGAAAGTGGTCGATAAAGTTGTTTGATCTGTGTGTTTTAACCGTATTCGAAAGTTGTTCATGGGGGTGATGTTATTTAGAGCACTGACGTTAAAGGCAAGCGAGTTGATGTTGCCTGCGCCAGCACCCTCGTTGTTTAGTTCTGATGCTAACACCAGAAACTGTTGGCGAAAGGCCTTGTAGAAGGTACCATAGGGAGCTGGAGCACTGGAAGTTGTGCTGGCATCAGTTCCAGTCCCGAGTTCCACAGTCACTTGTGCAAACAATGCACCGCTAAAACACATCATAAAGATGAGTAGCAGACTTAGCAAGAGCGTTCGTTTCATTGCGTTTTCTCCTTTGTTTGTAGAATTAAATCTTTTTGTTTAAACTATGACTATTTGAAAGCTTTATCAAACAAGACAAGAGGGCGGCTTTCATTCACCTTGTTCAAGTCTTAATTGGCTGTGTAAGCAAGGTTTCTGGTCTCTCACTGTATGTAAATTAGGTGTTTTGTCTTCCTTTAGTCCGACTGCCAATTTGAGACAGTAAAGAACAGACTGGAAGAGCGATTGCATTATTTTATTTTCTTTCAAACAAGTCAAGCCCTTTCTTTAATGTTGATTAATTGCGAAATGTTAAAACCGCAAAACAATGATCAATACCTTGTTAAGTCTAATGATATCCATGAGTTATCTCTTTTATTGACTATGGAAATAAATCAACTGATTAAAGAATGACTAACCGAAATGAGTTTAAAAGTGCGGGAAAAGACGGTTCTCTGCAAAATTAATAACATATTCAAGAGAGATGGATGATAACTCTTTGTTTATCCATAGCTTCCCTATTGGGTTCAGCTCAATTTGCGCTTATGATATGGTCATGCCCATGACCACATCATGACCATATCATGACCAGNNAGAACCCAGTAAGGAAGCTGTGGAAAAGGTGTGAAAATCGTGCGATTTGTCAAGCTTGCGGATTATTACATCAGGAGCACTAAAGATAGTGCCATAACCAGCATCCCGCCTATGAGTCCGGCGATTGCTATATGGTGTTCGGCATATTCCTCCGCCGTAGGTAAAAGCTCATCCAAAGAGATATAGACCATGATCCCCGCCACGGCTGAGAGAACCAAGCCTAAGGGGAAATTTGAGATGGTTTTGAGCAGGATAATCCCGATCAGCGCACCCAAAGGCTCGGCAAATCCGGAGAGAAATGAATAGAAAAATGCCTTCTTGCGGCTCTTTGTGGAATAGAAAATGGGAACCGAGACCGCGATGCCTTCAGGGATGTTGTGGATGGCAATAGCGACGGCGATGCTTACTCCCAAAGCGGGATCAGCAGCGGCTGTCATGAAGGTGGCAATGCCTTCGGGAAGGTTGTGGATGGTGATGGCAAGCGCAGAAAATAGTCCCATTCGCAGAAGCTTCTTTTCATGCAGCTCTTTGAGATCGGGACAGGGACCCTCGCCGCAATCCACGTTTCTCAATTCATGCGGGTTTTCATGGCTGGGCACGAGAAAGTCGATCAGCGCAATGATGCCAATTCCCGCAAAGAAAGAAATAATCGTGTACCAATGTCCCGGTTTCTCGCCATATTGACCCGTCAAAAAGCGCAGAGCTTCCGGCAATATCTCCATAAAACTCACATATATCATCACGCCTGCACTGAAACCCAAGGCTGCAGAGAGAAACTTTGGGCTGAACTTTTTGGAGGTGAACGCCATCAGGGAACCTATCCCCGTGGACAGTCCTGCAAAAAGTGTCAGCCCAAAAGCAAATAGATAATGCTGGTTCATTTGATCTTAATCAGCTTTCTCGTTGTCTTATCGTTTTCCAGTCTATAGAAATAGATGCCGTCGGCAAGGCTTTGCAAGTCTGCCGTGATCACGCTTTCTCCTGCCTTGATCTGTCCTAAATTCAGGCTTTTGACCATCTGACCTTTGAGGTTATAGATCAAGAGCTTTTCGTCGGATCTTTCCTTGTCGCTATCAATCTTGATCCTGATCTCGCCGGCAAAAGGATTGGGATATGCCTTTGCGGAAAGTCCTGCCTCGGGCGCAAGTTCATCGGATGTGCTCGTGGGACCAACGGTCATTTCAAAAGGAATGGCATAAGGCTCGGCAAAGTCTGTTTCGATGATGAAATTGAAGCGCGCATAGCCCAAGCTGCCCACATAGAGGTTCAAATCCAGTGCCTTGAAGCCATTTTCAGTCATGGGATGAGCAAAGGCAAAAGAGCCCGGGAAGCAATTGCCCTCTTCATCGCAATAGTTGATGAACCAATCCTCCGGTGCCTCAATGATCTCGATATGAGTGTTGAATGTCGTGGCGGGGCCGAGGTTATAGAGATAGAATACAGGTGAAAAGTGAGCTCCCGGCTCCTCTTCTTTGATGTGCAGATCAAAGGGAACTGCTACTCTCACTTGGTTTTCGGGAACGGGTAAGGTGCTGATAGCTTGCAAGATGCTGCCGGAAGAGGTCTGAACGAATGCTGCTGCCCAGATATTATCTAAGTTCCATGCTGCGTCGTTTGTTACGCTGAAGCTTGCCGTCGCCGTATCACCTGCACCGTTTAGGGTGATATCTTGGCTTTGAGCGGTGCGCACGATACGCGTCATCTCTCCGAGATTGTTTTCCACGATATAGAGCACAATCTTGGCTTCGTCTGTGCTGAAGATGTCATTGAGATTGGTGGCGGTAAAACTATAGTTTCCTGCCTGATAGTCAAAGCTATTCAGCTCTAATTTGACCGGTGATCCTGTGTAGCGATAGAGGTTCAGCGCCTCGCGATAGAGCGTGCCATCAGCGACAACATCATCGCTGCCGGCTATACGAGTCTTGCCATTAAACATCACAACGGGCAAGCCAATGATATCATAATAATCAAATCTATCCTCAACCTCGGGCTTGCTATATTCTCCGCTCTCGGTGAGCAGGCGTGTGAAAATCACCTCGCCCGGCATGACTTCGCCTTCAATCACGTCGAGTCCGGCAAGAGCAAAAGCACAGGCACCGCACCAGCTTGCTCCGAAATTCTCAACCATCAAGGTGGTGGGATAATATGGCGCAGTCTGCGCAGAGAGTAGCGCAAATGCCGCCAAAAACACTATCAATATATATCTTTTCATCTTATTTACTCCTAAAATCTGGTTTGCACTTCGGCTCTTATTCCCTCAAAGGGTGCAACATAGCGGCAAACGCCGTTGCGACATACCTTTCCGCCTGCTTCCTTGCCGCCAAAGAGCAAGAGATCGGTGTGCGAAAAGAGCGGATATTTGAGCTCGATATTGGGGCTGTATCTGCTTTCCATCAGCTTCGAGACTTCCTGCCAATGGCTGACTACTCCCATCGAGATGCCTAAGTCAAAGAGCGAGAATTCAGCCTGTAAAGAAGGCTCAAAATGACGCTTGACGTCTGCATTGCCTTGCTTGCTTTCCACCGTCTTAAACTCAGCCTTGAGGAAGAGCGGGAAAGACCAAGAGCTAAAGTCAGTCTCAAGCGTGGGATAGAACTCTTTTTGCCAGTTGTGTCCTTTGTGCAGCTTTTCGATGTGCGACCACGAGAGGGTGAAGCTCGCGCTGTCTGCTACATATTCGGCGGCAACGTAGAGGTCGTTCATCTCTTTTTCTCTTCCTGTATTCCATGCTTCGGCATAGTCTGCAGAGAGATAGAGCCTGTCAAAGAGACTGTAATCCGCTCTTGCCTGCCAGCCTTGTTCATCTTGACCACTTTCAGAACTGTCCGAGAGCGTCTCGCCATGATAGTTTGCCAGCGGGATGTCGTTTAATCTATAGTTGAAATCACGATAGTCCTTATATGCGCCGCCGATGAGCAGATCGCCTAATTGATATTCGGCGTTGACGTATGCAGCGTGTCCGTCTGTATCACCGTCAAAATAGCGATAACGCTGGGAATAGGCGTAGTCGCCGCTGATCTCAAGATTGAACTTGTTCATCATCAAACGCCCGGCAAAGACGTCTCTGTTTCCATAGCGTCCCAATGCATTGACATCACGAAATGCCATGGCTGAGCCGCCTAAACGGATGCCTTTGATGATGGGGATTTCGAGGTCTGTGCCATAGGCGAGATCAAGGCGGTCTGTCCTGTTTTGATTTGCGATTGCGCCGTAGAGAGCCTTGACTTTCACCTTGCCGTCATAGCGAAGGAGTGTGCTCTGCATCCTATGATCTTCATCAAACTCAAGGTCTTTATAGCTGCGGAAGACGAGGCCCCTGCCGAAGCTCTCCTCCGTTGTGCCGACATGCACGCCGAAGTCGTCCTTCTCAAAGCCGGCATAGAGCTCTTTCCACTCAAGTGCCAAGCGCGAGCTGTCAAGCTCTTGTAAAAGCTGAGTTTGCTCCAAAGGATATTTGGGCAAATGGCTGATAAACTTCATCCCAAAGTTGAAGTTCTTATATCCGAGATTGAAGCCGAACTCATCCGAGAAATAGGCGTTCAGCGAGTCTGCGGCGGTGCGATAGACAAACTTCGCCTCGTTGAGTCCGTTGATCTGCAAGGTGTTTTGTGCTCCCAATAGCGTCCCGAAGAGCACAAGAGCGAGTATTAGCCAATGTCTGAATTTCATCTACTTTTCCTCTTCACAATCCCCGGTGCAATCTTCGTCAGGATTCTCTGAACAAGGCTGTTTGAGCCCCAAGATCTGGCGCACATATCTCTCATATATCTTCTCTGTGCCGCTTTCAAAGCCTAAGTGCGAATAGACTATCTCACCTTCGGGGTTGAGGATAAAGCTATGCGGCGGATTGACCACATTCATCTTCTTGGCGTAGTTCTTGTCGGGATCAAAGAGCGTGATGAAGTCATAATTCTTGCTCTTGAGATAGCTCTTGGCACGGGATTGAGCCTTGGGTGCGTCGATGGAAATCATCACCACTGTGAGCTCTTCATATTTCTTGGCAAGCTCATCAAGGGCAGGCATTGCTTCCTTGCAAGGACGGCAATAATCCGCCCAGAAGTCGATGATCACAGGGCCTTTGCCCAAGAGCGATTGCAAGCTCACGTCTTCCATATCCATATCCGGCAACTTAAAGTCCGGCATCATGTCCGCCATAAGCGGCAAGAGCATCATCATTAGTGCGATTATAATAAATATCTTTCTCATCTTAAAACTCCACTTATTTAATTAAAAGCTAATACTTCGCCACCATATATACGGGCGTTATGCGAAAACACTGCAGGGCGTTTTTGGATATAGACCACGAGCTTCCCCGATGTCGGCATATCCGCAGGCAGGTTCACGTTGATCTCGATTGGCTGATTCATGTCGCTTGCGCTGATGGACTGGCGTCCAAGCCCGCGCACCACATTATAGAAGTTCTCAGCCGGCTTGACAGGGTTCACCATCTCGTTGGCAACAACCACATAGTTCAGATACATATCCTCAAAGTCAATGGCATCCTTGCTGTCAAAGATTACCTTTGCGCTGAGAACTCCGCCGTCGATGTTCAGCTCATCAATGGAATACTCAAATACTGCCGGCTCATCGATATAGCTATCCACAATTGCTTCATAACTCGCAAGAGCATCTGCAGAGCTTCCCGTGATCACATTTTGACCCTGAAACACTGCCGCAGGAGCAGACGGATTGCCATAGTATCCGTGATTGTCATTGCCTGTAACCACATAGTGGATCATGGTGTGATGCTCCAAAAAGATGAAGTTCGGATGAGCTTGAGCTAAGTCTCTAAGCTTTTCCTCAGCGGGCGGACAATTGGGGCAAGTGCTGAAAGTAAAGTATTCTGCAATCACCAATTGAGCGGGGGTTTCCTCTTCTTCGGAGTCCAACATGTTACCCAAAAGTTTCCAGCTTCCGCCTTCCTTGATGGCTTTATCGCCCGTGAAGATATTGTTATAACACAGCTCTTCTTCGACATAGGCAATGAGCTGCCAATTAAGCTCGGCATTTGCAGCACCTATATGCTTTTCGGACGTGATCTTTGCCTCAAAGCTCAGGTTTTCATGCTCAGCAAAGAGAGCCGTGATCTCGGCGATACGTGCTTCTTGACTTATCCCATCATAAAGATAGTCTTCGTGAAACAGCGCATTTAGAGGCTCAAGCTCTTCGGTGTTGAGGCTTTCAAAGGTGCTGACTATCAGGTCTCCAACCTCATGACTTTCTTCACTCGGTTTGGTGAGACTGTTGTCAAATCTATTACATGCGGTGATCATGAGCCCTGCAATTAGCAGGATAATAAGGATATACTTTCTCATCTGTTACACCTCAATTAGCATCTTTTGCGATGGCATCTTTGAGCATCTTCTTGTTGAGTAACTCGGGGAAGATAACAGGCTTTTCATCGGGCTTATAGAGCGCATTGAAGGGCACACCCATGCGATCATGAGACTTGATCCAATCAAGCAGGATGGGGTCACTCTTGGTGAAATCCCCTCTGAGCAAGACCACTTCATTCTCTGCAAAGAACTCCATCATATCATCGGTAAAGAGCACTGTCTTTTCATTGGTTTTACAATTCTTACACCACTCTGCACCGATATCCAAAAACACGGTTTTGCCTTCATCCATCAGCTTTGCATGGAGCTGCGGACTAAAGAGATACCAGCCTTCCAGCGCATGCGGATCGGCAACCATTTCGTCACCTTCCAGCACGATAGCCGCACTCGTTTCGAGATATTCCGCCTTCACCGGCAAGAGCTGCCATGCGCCCAAGACGATCATCAAGATAGGGATGACGATAAAGACCCACTGCGTGATCTTGGAATATTCAAAGCGCACAAATCTGCCGTAGAGCCACATTGCGAGCCCCAAGATCAAGAGGAAAAAGAGCACATTGACCAGATAAGCTCCCGCCGTGAGCACCAGCGTTGTTTTCAGCATGGTATAGACCAAATAGAGCAGAACAAAGCCCATGAGCTCCTTGAAAAGCACCATCCAATCACCGGGTTTCGGGATGATCTTAAGCGCAGCAGGGAAGATTCCGATGAGGATGAAGGGGAAGGCAAAGCCTAAGCCAATCGTCAAAAAGAAGAACATCGTTCCCACGGGAGGCATCGCCATCGCAAAAGGCAACGCTGCCCCAAGGAAAGGCCCCGTGCAGGAAATAGCCATGAGGAAGGCAAAGATTCCGCCAAAGAAGGAGCCGCCATAGCCGCCCTTACCGCTTGCCTTATTTGCCGTATCCATGCCCGGCGCCGTGATTTCAAACACTCCCAAGAGCGAGAGCGCAAAGGCAAAGACGATGGAAAGCAAAGTCACTTGGAAGTAAGGATTCTGGTTTTGCACGCCCCAACCGGCAGACTCTCCCGCCATCTGAACGCCGATCAGGATACCTGCCAAGATGCCGAAGGAGACGAGCACTCCCAGCGCATAGATCAGCACATGGCGCAAGACTTTACTGCGGTCTTTCTGAGCCTGATTGATGATCGCCATGATGCGAATCGGCAAGATGGGCAAAACGCAAGGCGTGATATTGAGGATGAGTCCACCCAAAAAAGCCAAGATTAAGAACTTAACAATCCCTTGTTTGGCAGGACTTTCTTCATCGACCTCAGCCTCTTCAATGCCGCTTTCAAGAGCCTCTGTGGACTCGGAGAGCTCCGCGACATCAGTTTCTGACGTCACTTCCGCATCGGAATCCTCAACGATTGCAGCCCCGACGCCGAGCACTTTTTCCACAACTTTCAGCGTAACTTTCCCCTCCACATCTTCGGGAGGATTACACATGCCGTCATCATAACAGAGATTATATCCAAACTCCACCGTGACGCTTTTTACACCGAGCTTTGCATTAGCAAGAACCGTGAAAGGCAGGCTCAGCATGATGGACGGGGAATATTGCCATTCACTATCACTCACGATCTTATCAGCTTTGGGCAGCTTGAAACTACCAAACTTGAGATCGGGATGGCTGGCCTCGATATACAGATATTCATTATCATTGGGATCAACGCTTTGCTTCTGTCCCGCGGGAATCTGCAGAGTAGCGCTGATCGTGCCGCTCTCCCCCGGGCTCAACTCAGCCGGCGAAACGCTGAACTTCACACTCTGCGCACCCAGCATGAGGAAGCCGGTCAAAAACAGCATCAGAATCATTAATTTCTTATTTGAACTCACTTCATATCTCCTATTTATGGATCATATTATATTTATCTAAAACCTTCCCGAGCCGCCGCTTATGACAGCTCGGGACATCATTTTTCAAATCAGAGCAGACCATCCCGCTTGAGCAGGGCATCAGCGTCCAGGCTACGTCCGCGGAAGGCTTCAAAGAGGTCTTGAGGCGGATATGCATTACCGCGCGCAAGGATATATTCTCTGAACTTATCGGCTGTTTCCGTGTTGAATATACCGGTTTCTAAGAACATACTCCAAGCGTCGGCATCAAGCGCTTCCGCCCATTTATAGGAGTAATATCCGGATGCATAACCACCGGCAAAGATGTGGGCAAAGCCGCTGGACATATTGGTTCCATCCACCTTGGGAAGCAAGGCAAAACGCTCGTTTGCATTGGTCTCAAATTCATCCACATCACTGATGCTTTCAGGATCAGCCAGATGCCAATCAAAGTCCAGATTTGCATAGCGCAATTGAGTGATATTAGCCGTAGCCGCATTGAAGTTACGAGATGCCAACATCTTGTCCAAGAGTTCCTTAGGCAGAGGCTCGCCCGTTTCATAATGCTTTGCAAAGACATTCAGCGCCTCTTCTTCCGTGAGCCAGTTTTCCATGATTTGGCTGGGCAATTCCACGAAGTCCCACAGCACGGATGTGCCGGAAAGTCCGCGATAATATCCATCTGCCAAAAGTGAGTGTATGGCGTGTCCAAACTCGTGAAACACCGTCCTCACCTCGTCCAAACGCAAGAGCGAGGGCGATTTATCCGTGGAAGGAGTGAGACTGCCGACGATCATCACCTGCGGTCTCTTCATGCCCTTGGGCGTCATCCCCTGCGCCTTCAGCGAACTTTTCCATGCTCCGCCACGCTTGGTATCTCTCGGGAAAAGGTCAATATAGAGCAAGCCGAGATAGCTGCCATCTTTGTCATGAGCTTCCCAAGTCGTCACTTCTTCGTGAAAGACGGGAACGTCATAAACCTGTTTCATCGTGATGCCATAAGCCTTTTTCACGATTGTAAATAGCCCGGCAAGCACTTCTTCCATCTTGAACCAAGGACGCAACTCTTCCGGATCAAAATCAAAGAGCTTTTCTTTGAGTTTATTGCTATAATAAGCCCAGTCCCAGCCCATGAGTTCTTCGATTCCATCCAGTTCCCGCGCCAGTTTGGCAACCGCTTCACGCTCCTCTATTGCCTTGGGATATGCCACGTCATAGATGCGGTCTAAGAAGCTGCGAGCATTGTCCACGCTTGCCGCCATGCGGTCTTCCAAGACGTAATCTGCATGATTTTTATAACCCAAGAGCAAGGCTCTTTCTTTGCGCAGTTTCAGCGTTTTCTTGATGATATCACCGTTATCGAATTCATCTCTAAAAGCGCGAGATGAATAAGCTTTGGATATCTTCATACGCAGATCGCGATTTTTGCAATAGGTGAGCACGGGGGTGACGCTCGAAGGCTGGAGATTGATCAGCCAGCCGCCGTCTTTACCCTTGACTTTGGCAAGATATGCCGCAGCGTCTTTAACGCTCTGAGGCATGCCGTCCAGCTCGTTTTCGTCCGTGATATGCAGTTCAAACTTATTCGTTGCGTTCAAAACATTATCGCTAAACTTCGGTGAAAGCTGGGAAAGCTCCATCGCAATCTCCACATAGCGCGCTTTTTTGTCGTCTTCCAAGAGTGCACCGCCACGGATAAAGCCCTTATAGTTACGCTCGATGAGGCGATAACGTTCTGCCGCTTTGATGGCCTCTTTATCGTTCATATCCGAGGGAATCTTTGGCTGCGGCTTGCCTTCTATCTCATTTTCATAGACCGCTTTAACACGGGCAAAGATCACGGGGTCTGTGGCGACAGTGGTATTAAACTCTGCCAACATCGGTGAAATCTTTTGGGCAAGAGCTTTAAACTCATTATCCGAATGAGCACTGAGCAGATTAAAATATACCGTGGTGGCATAACTCAATTCCTCAGAACCATCTTCCATCGCCAAAATGGTGTTTTCAAAAGTGGGTGCTTCGGGGTTATTCTTGATCTTTTCGATCTCTTCTTTGGCAATTTCCAAACCTTTTTCAATCGCCGGCATGAAGTGTTCCAAGTGAATCTCATCAAAGGGAATCGCCTCCAACCTGTGTGTGTTTTCTTTTCTAAGCAAGGGATTGTCCTGCATGATTACTCCTTAATAGTCTGATATTATTCTATTTTAACAATATATATTTAAATAGTGTATTAGTCAACCTTTTTCGTATATGAAACGATTCTAAGCGTTTGAGATGCAGAAAAAGACCCACTGAATAAGGCCTATAAACGCAGTGAAAATGAGTTTAAAAAGCACGGGGAAAAGACTATTCTTTGCAAAACAATTGGCATGCGTAAGACAGACTAATGCTAAATCCTTGCTTGTCCATAGCTTACCTATTGAGTTCTGCTCAACGTGCGCTCATGATATGCTCATGGTGATGACCACATCATGACCATATCATGACCAGAACCCTCTAAGGAAGCAGTGGAAAACCACGAGAAAAAAGAGGAGCTGCGCGGGCAACTCCTCTTTATTTTCTTTGCTATGGACTTTTCGCCCTTAGCTTAAAGCTCTTTGCTATTTTATTCCATGAGCATCATCTTGCGGGTCTTGATGTAATCTCCTGCTCTGAGGCGATAGAAGTATAAGCCACTACTGAGCTTGTTGCCTCTATCATCGGTGGCATTGAAGACTACGTTGTATCTGCCGGTTGAATGCTCATCGTTAACTAATGTTCTCACCAACTGGCCTTTGAGGTTAAAGACATCCAAGCGAACTTTGCCGGGCTCTTTAATATCATAGCTGATGGTGGTTTCAGGATTGAAGGGGTTGGGATAGTTGGAGTTTAGTGCTGTCACGGTGATCTCGACCACGTCTTCGTTACTGGTGGGTGTCATAATGAAGTTCAAGGTGGTGTTTTCGCCAAAGACGACAACGATATCCTCGTGGCTCACCTGAGTGAAGTTCGGGTGAGTTGCGGTTACTGTATAGGTTCCGGCAGGCAGCGAGAGGTTATAGAATCCGCTTGCCATGGTGGTTGCACTAAACTGGCCTGCACTCACGGTTGCGCCGGCGATGGCTATGTTACCAACAGAGCTGCGGACAGAGCCGGAGATGGTGCCATTAGTGTTTTGTTTGGTCAGGGAGTTCGAGAAAACAGGCACAGACATCACGTCTGAGGTGTAAACAGCTCTGATTGCCCAGAGGAAGTCACCTTGCCCGAGGCTGCTCCAGTTTGTGTCCTCAAAGCCGGTTTCGGTGAGCATTTCATCGGTGATAAGAAC
>LSQX01337015.1_pt1 | contig 19680 bp, 16 predicted proteins | sample 654561 | NCBI WGS metagenome assembly LSQX01 (sample SAMN04489861, study PRJNA283612) | anaerobic digester metagenome | isolation source: 4 biogas reactors fed with cattle manure at either 37C or 55C with and... | place: Denmark: Kongens Lyngby | collected 2014
GACGCATATCATTATAACATAAATACCCCGACTTGTTCTTAATATTGACACAAAAATCCGCTTATCACATCAAATCAGTTTTGTGACGAGCGGATTTTTATTAATTAATTTTGTGGCAATACGCCGCTTAGTTCAATTTATGCACAAAAGTCAAATTTCGATGATGCTTAGGTAAGCATAGTCAATATCCACGCACGCTGGCTCTTCAAGTGTTAGCATCAAGTATGAGTCGCCGGGGAAGGTGTATGTTGGGATTACGATTCCGGAGCCGGAGAGCGTAAGCTGCGAAGGAGAGGAAACAACGGGCCCTGTCGTGCGGAACTCCGTTTTTCTTTTACCGAGGGATATTGTCTGCAGGGCAACAGATACTTTACCCGGGCATTTTTGTTTACTTATTACCGTAGCTGAGAAACTGACGAGGTAACAGCTTCCTCCGCGCAGAATTATTCTTGTTTTTTCGCCGGATAAGTTCAAGCGGCAGCAATTTGAGCAGACATAAAACCAGGGAAGCTGTTCACCTTTGTGCCATTCATAACCGGGTGGTGTCCCGAACGCTTCGATTGGCACTGTATTATGACTTATCTCATTTGTGTCAATTTTGTTATTTGGGTGTGCATTTACATTAGGACTTACATCGTTTTTTTGTAAAGTATCACTTATCTTATCCGTATGCTCTGCAAAGACAGGCTCATCCTTATTTTTCAGTGACATTGTGACTTGTTTGGGACTTGTCACAACGGGTATATCGGGCGTATTCTGTGTGTTTTTTGTTTTGGCTGTGACAGCTTGGCTTTCTGCGCCTGCTTTAGCTGTTTCACTTATCTTTGTTGTTTGGCGTTTAATGTTATATTTAAGCGCTGATAGTATCTTTTCAAGCCTTCTTTTTGTAAGCGTGTGATTTTGCATGATGGCGTCAACGAGGGAGCCGATGCTTTTATTAATCTCCAGTATCCGACCGGCTGCGTCTCCGGCGTTTTCCTTACCAATTAGAATACTGGCGATATGCTCGACTATATCGCCGTCACCATCAGCTATATTGTTCAGTCCGATTTCTTCCATGGCAATGGAGGCAAGGAGCAGGTTGTAAGCTACGTCGCGCATTATCTCCGGGCTGATCATAGGAATCGTCGGTTGTGACATTGTATGATGTTCCTCCGTTTTTATTTTCTTTGTTTTTCGACATTTGCATTAGTGTTTCACACCGGGCGAGATTTTCGACAACTGGTGAACTCTCAACGTCCTTTATTGAGAAAGTAGGTAAATTGCTTCTATACAATTTATGCTAAATTTTATTGTTTTGTCACATTTACCGACATCTACACCCATGTGTATATGGCGTTGGAGGGAACATTTAATCATTTTTTTTCATAAAATAGAAGGAGACCAAATATTGCTGTGTCAAGTGCCGACGGTGGCGGCGCTTTATACAGGAACGAAGCAACATACCCATACAAATGCACCCCGGGGTTAAATGTTGTTTGTTTATAAGTGAAAAAGAAAAAAGTGGTTTTGGATGCGCTAATACATGTTATTGTACGCTATATGCGTGATAGCGAAAAGTCAATGACAAAATAACAAAAAATAAAAAAATAAAAGTAATAAAACTCTAAAAAACAAGGAGGTTTTAAAAATGATACATCCAGGTCTTTCACCATTATTCCCTTTAGTACTCCTGCGGAGACGGGGCAGATTTGGTTCGGGGCGCAACAGGTGTTATAGAAGAAATAGAAGATGTGTGCGTAGGTCACCTCATCGCAGACGCAGATGGTGAAATGTTTCGACCTTTAATAGAATTACTGCTTAAAGATGTGCGACACAATCGAGACAAACCTGAATAATCCGGCTGTAAGTGAAAGTAAGATGCCAAGGGGAGAGGCTCAAAATAAGCTGCACTGAAACGAAAAAGTAAGGAGAAGTTAAATATGTCATTACCGTTGTTTTCGGAATCATCTCCTCCGTTGACTCGCAGTGATGCGATAAATGTGATTCTTGCTTCAGTTGCTCTTGAGGAGCTTGGAGTTGGCCACTTGTTCAGTGCGGAGAGTGAAAAGATTAAATTTATTTTGAGCTTACTTCCAAGCATTCTGGGCGGAGGGGATGTAAAGAATACAAAACTTAATAATTTTCTTGGGTTAAATGAGAATACTTTAAAGACGATATCAGGCACCATACAAAACTACAAAATGTTTAAATCTCTCTTCACCGCACTTTTCAAAAGCTCTGATGCTCAAAAGAAAATAGAATCTGTTGACTATGTTGAAAAAGAAGAAAAACAGCCCGGCGCTGAGGAATTTTTCGGAGAAATAATGAAACTCTTTAATTCCGAGGGCACAAGTGATACAGATAAGAACAGTTCCGCCAGTTTTGACGTTTCGACTGATGCTGTAAATAAAGACATCTCGATGGAGATGGTATGTGCAGAAGATATAACATTGCCCGACGGCAGCACTACCACTCATACAAACACACATCCCGCGAGTGCAAAAAACACCGCGGGCACCACGGGTGAAGAAGCAGGTGCTAAAGAAAATCATGGCGCCTTTGGATTGCGTCCCGTTGAGATATCAGTGTTTGCATCAAACACGACTGGCTCGCTGATTCCCCTTGTCATGTCGGGAACAAATATACTGCTGCCAGATAGTCATATCTTATCTGATGATGTAAATGTAAATAAAGATAATACAGAATTTATCATCAAAAGTGCAGGGCTTTATAGAATTTCGTATCAAATTAACACGACAGTGCCTCTTCAGCTTGGTTCTCGCGTTATGTTAAACGGAGTACCACTCCCTGAGTTTGTAATAGAGCCTGATGCAGCACGCTCAAACTACTATTGTGAGGTGGTTGCTGACATTGCTGTAGGCACGGCAGTATCGCTTCAGGTGTACTCCCCGCATATTGTCGGGGCAGCAACGCTTCATGACAATTCATGCGGCGCTTTGCTTATGATTACAAAATTGAGCTGACTTCATTTTATTTGTGATGTCTCGCTTCAGCTAAATTAATAGACTACAATCGAAAAAAACACCTCCTGTTGTAGAATGGACACTGCAAAAGGAGGTGTTTTTTTGTAATATAAACACTCCGGTAAAAATAGCGGGAGCAACTATAGAGGAACAGCAATAATAAATTAATGAATATGTGCAGTTTTATTGTTATGTGTGTTAGAAGTAAAAAAGCTGTCCTGCTCCTTTTCAGATTAGAAGCAAGACAGCTTAATCCCGAGTATTTTATACGAGAAGGGTTTTGTCTATTAAGTAGCTGACGGTTAAACACATATGTGTAGGCGGATGTGTGATATAAGCAGCCTACTATCTCCGGCCGCCCCAGCCGCCCCATCCGTCCCAGCCGTCCCATCCGTCCCATCCGTCCCATCCGCCGAAGTTATCGTCATCGTCGGCAGGTTCTGTTTCTGGCGGTTCATATATTGTGTCGGCCACTCCTACGATTTCCTTTATTCTACCGTTGCTGTCTGCCCAGTATTCGGCGAAGGAGCCTTCCCAAACGCGAACAGTGAATGAGCCGCAGCCCTTAAATGCAGAATCGGGTATCACCTGTACCTCGTCAGGGATAGTTACATATTTTAAGCTTGAGCAGTTTGCAAAGAAGGAAATCGGAATCTCCGTCATTCCCCGAGGCAATGTCACTTCAGATAGGGACGTGCAATCAGAGAAAGCGCTGACGCCGCCAATGGTAATGCTGTCATGGAAATTAATTTCTTTCAATCCGGAGCAGCTGGAAAAGGCGCCCTTTGGTATGCTCGTAAGCGTCTTTGGTATCGTGACAGATGTGAGAGAGCTGCAGCCTAAAAATGCGTTGTCATCAAGAGAGGAAAGCGACGGCGGAAGCTCGAAATCTGATAAGGCTGAACAGTATTTAAAGGCTTCTTTTTGAATTTCGGTAACGCTGTCCGGCAGCGAAGCAGAGGCAAGTGATGAACAACCGTAGAATGTATATTCTTTTATCACTGTTATGCCATCCGGAACGGCAACGGAAGTAAGTGACTTACAGTTTAAAAATGCGGAAGCACCAATATCTTTGACCGTTTCTTTTATATCAAATGATGTAAGTGATTCGCAGTCGGTCATCGCTCTATCTTCGATGGTTGTCAGCATACCTTTAACTGTGATGCTTTCAAGCGATTTGCAGCCCCAAAACACACCGGTTGAAAGAGACGTTACGCCTTCGGGAAGAATTATTTCCTTAAGCGATGTGCACTGATAAAAAGCTCCGGGACCAATTGTTGTGACAGTTGATGGGAACGTTATCGATTCAAGCGACTTGCAGCCAGAGAAGGCGTTTTCGCCGATTGTTGTAACCCCCTCAGGGAGCACGATGGATTTGAGACTTGCACATCCAGCGAAGGCATTTTTATCAATTGTAATAAGACCTGGTGAAAGATTGACCTCAGTGAGTGATTTACAGTCTTGAAAGCCGCTCTCGCCTATACGGGTTATGGTGTTGGGAAGTGTTATGCTTTCAATAAACTCATCAAGAAAAGCTTTGTCAGCGACTTCTGTAACAGGAACCCCGTCATAATAATCTGTTACTGTAACTTTTGCGGATTCGCCGACATACTTCACAACAGCGGCGGCATCACCCCTAACCTCAATCCTGACACCGAATGTCCCACCTTTACAGGAAAATAAACAAAGTGCCGTAACAATAAGAGCAGCAGCAAAGAATATTTTTTTCAAATCTGCGCACCCCAGCCCGTCTTATAATGATTGTGAAAGACAATATGTATAGTTTTACATAATGTGCCGTCAATACCTTATAAGTATAACGATTTCAGTATACCAAAGTGATATGTCAAATTCAACGAACAAACATAAAATTAACACTGTGTTCAAAGAAATGTATAATCTAATCGTACATAAAAGCATTTGTTTTGACATTAACATAAGCATTATGAAATTATTATTAAAACATCAAATGCAGTGAAGTTTTATAAGGCTTAATGTTTCAGTTATGTATATTGGCAGTAACGCAACCACAGTAACAAACAAAGACATTGACGGTAGAGCGCACAAAGCACGCAAGTGCGGCACAAGCGTACAACATATAAAAAGTAGCTTTTACTATATTAATATTTCTGTTGTGCCAATGCCGGCAAAAACCAAATATTAACGAAATGTGCTTGACAAATTTCAAAATAAATTGTTAAATAGATTGTTAGCTTATATCGCGTAGCGTCCATCCGCATATGATGTTATAGAATCGACGGGCAGCTATGCACCCGTACTGAAAGTGAGGTAAAGCAATGCGGAAAAAGACAGTATGCTTAATATTTGGCGGCAAATCAACTGAATACGAAGTATCGCTTCAGTCTGTAACCGGTGTTTTAAATAACATTGATCGCAATAGATATGACATCATAACAATCGGCGTTACGCGAGAGGGTAGATTTTACTTATATGATGGCCCGCGGGAAAAAATAGAAGACGGTACATGGTGTACATCTGGCAATATAACGCCTGTTTTTTTTGATCCGTCAAATCCTGACGCTCCGTTTGCTATAGTTACGGGAGGAGATGTCAAACAGCTTCAAATCGACTGTATTTTCCCCGTAATGCACGGAAAAAACTGCGAGGATGGCACACTTCAGGGTATGTTTTCGCTTGCCGGTGTGCCATATGTAGGCTGCGGCTGCACAGCTTCCGCCATTTGCATGGATAAAGCAACAGCAAAGAACATTTTATCAACGCACGGTATCCCTCAGGCGAAGTATTTGTGCTTTACAGCGGACGAAATTGATAGGCGAGCCGACACGCTTTACGAGGTGGTAGAAGAAAATTTTTCGTACCCTGTATTTGTCAAACCGTCGGCAGCAGGCTCCTCCGTTGGCGTAACAAAGGTAAAATCGCGCGCTGATTTGCCAGCGGCGCTTCGTTGTGCTTCCATTCATGACAGAAAAGTGCTTATTGAAGAGTTCATTGATGGACGTGAGATCGAGATAGCGGTGCTTCATGAGCCGGACGGAACAATAATAGCATCCGAATGCGGCGAAATCGACCCGGGCAGCGAGTTTTACGACTATGCTGCAAAATACATAAATGATACGGCCAAATACTATGTACCGGCAAGAATTGAGAAGTCTACGCAAAAAAAGATTGCCGCGATTGCAAAAAAGGTTTTTGTGACGCTTGGATGCCGTGGCTTTGCCCGCGTTGACTTTTTTGTGCGGGGACATGGTGATGGCGAAGAAGTCATATTCAACGAAATAAACACAATTCCTGGTTTCACGTCAATTAGCATGTATCCCCGTCTTATGGAGTATTCCGGCGTTCCGTACAGCGAGCTTATTACCTGGCTTATCGAGGGAGCCGGAACATAGTAGTATAGCCATTAATGCGATTTGTAAATATAATTAAACCACATAAATTAAGAAAAAATAAATTTTACAGACACCGGCGTTAGGTGCCGCGCGTCGCCTATTTGAAAATGAAAATCGACTGCATATACGATGATAACACCGCAGAAAAAGCCGCAAGGGCCGCCGTCACAGCGCTAAAAGCGGCGGGGCTTATTGCCGCCACGGCAGAATCATGTACGGGCGGGCTTATTTCTAAGCTGATAACAGATGTTCCCGGAGCATCTGTTGTTTTTGCCGGCGGCATTGTGTCGTATTCAAACGAAATGAAAGAGCGCATACTTGGAGTTCCAACCGATATTCTCATCAGACATGACGCCGTATCAGAGCCGACAGCACTTGAGATGGCTCGCGGTGCCCGCAGGGCGTGTGGCGCTGATGTAGCCGTCTCGGCAACTGGCATAGCCGGTCCCGGCGGGGGCACATCGGACAAGCCTGTAGGGACAGTATGGGTCGCCGTATCGTGCGACGTCTGGGAGGAGGCATTTATTTTAAATCTCCCGCCCCATGAGAGCCGCACGACGATACGAAGGACGACAGCTGTCTTTGCGCTCTATCTTCTTGCCGAAGCGGCGAGCCGTATGCAGCAGAGCAAATCTTTAAATCAATAATAAGTTTAGTATAATTAAGATATATTCAGTTAACCGAAAGAGGTATCTATAAAATGACTAAGTTTAGAAAAATCGGTGTGTTGACATCTGGGGGTGACGCACCGGGGATGAATGCCGCATTGCGCGCAGTAACGCGTTCTGCTATTGAACGTGGTGTAGGTGTAATGGGCATATACAGGGGATTCCGTGGTCTTTTGGAAAATGATATTAGACCGCTTGGTTATAGAGATATGTCCGGCATACTCCACGAAGGCGGCACGATAATATATTCTGACCGTTGTGATGAGTTTCGCACACTTGAAGGACAGAAAAAAGCGGCGGAGGTATGCCGTGCAAACGGCATTGACGGTGTTGTCGTCATCGGAGGCGATGGCACATTCCGCGGAGGCGTTGACCTGACGGCACAGGGCATACCGACAATAGGAATTCCGGCGACGATAGACAACGACATAACGTCTACAGATTATACGATAGGCTTCGATACAGCCGTTAATACATCAGTAGAGATGGTTGACAGACTGCGCGACACGTGTGAATCACTCGCGCGTTCAAATGTCGTTGAAGTAATGGGCCGTGATTCAGGCGATATAGCGATTCATGTAGGAATATCCGTTGGCGCCATAGGCATTGCTATTAAGGAAATACCGTTTGATGAAAAAGCGCTTATAAAAAAGATTATCAATGCCAAAAACAGCGGCAAGCGCAATTATATAGTCATTGTATCTGAGGGACTTGGTAATTATTCTGAGCATCTTGCTAAAATAATACCTGAGAAAACAGGCGTTGATGCCCGCTTCGCGCGTCTTGCACACGTTGTCCGCGGCGGACGCCCGACAGTCAGGGACAGAATGCTTGCCACACGTATGGGTGACAAAGCCGTTGAGTGCATGCTTAAAGGTGAAAGCAATGTCGTTATGTGCGAGCGCAACGGTGAGATTATTTCAATGGATATAACGTATGCTCTGAAGCTCGACCGCATGTATAAAAAAAGATTAAAGGAAGGCGAACTCAACAGTTACTCTCTGCGCGACATTGAGGAAATGCGTGCTATTTGCGCGGAAAAAGCTGCGCGGCTTCGCGAGCTCTACGAAATAGCTGAGCGCCTGTCGAAGTAATAAATGGCTGTGAGGCTGTGAGGGGGGGGGACAGGTTAGTGGTGTTTACTGATGTTTTAAGATCTGTCCGATAACTGCCAAATAATTAATTCAAATACATAATAAATTCGACATTATAATGAATGCCAAGCTTGTAAAGGCTTGGCTATTCGTTATTTTTTATAATTTTTATCCGAAAACATGCAAAAATTACGTAATATTGTTTGATAATTTAAACAGTTATTGACATAGCCGTACTGTTGAGGTAGAATTAGCATAATATTTTACAACGATTAAGCGGAGGTAGAGCGGGTTTATGGAAAAGACAATAAAGGAAATAGCGCAGCGGATAAGGGGATTGCGTGAGATTTTAGGAATATCGGTGGAGGATGCGGCAGCCGCTACTGGCGTCACACCGGAGCAATATGAAGCATACGAGAGCGGGAAGCTTGATTATACATTTACGTTTATATATAAATGCGCGCACTTATTCGGTGTAGATGTAACCGACATACTTAAAGGCTCAAGCCCAAGGCTATCTACATACTCGGTAACGCGCCGTGGCGGCGGCCTTCCGATTGTGCGCAGGCGGGGGTTTTCTTATAATAACCTTGCTCCACTTTTTAAGAATAAAATTGCAGAGCCCTTTTATGTTGTAGCAAAGTACTCTGAAGCTGAGCAGAATGAGCCGATAAAGCTATCGACGCATGAAGGGCAGGAATTCGATATAATTTTACGCGGCAGCCTGAAAATACAGCTTGAGGATCATACGGAGATTCTCAACGAGGGCGATTCTATCTATTATGACAGTTCACGCCCGCATGGAATGATTGCGTATGGCGGCAGCGACTGCGAGTTTTTAGCTGTCGTTATGAACGCAAGTGGTCTTGCTTACCAGTATCCGGACGAGAGCAGTCTGTCCGTAAGCCCGGCCGGCGAGTATGTGCGCGGTCCTGATGATATTGCCCAAAATTATGTTTCTGTAAAAACAGATGTAAATGGCACACCAACAAAGATTGAGTTTAAAAATACAGAGCATTTCAACTTCGCTTATGATGTAGTCGAAGCACTTGCAAAATCAAAGCCTGATAAGCTTGCGCTTTTACATCTTGACCGGCATAAAAATGAGGAAAAGGTTACCTTTGGCGAACTCAACCGCGATATTAATATGGCGGCTAATTACCTTTATTCTCTCGGCATACGCAAGGGTGACCGCGTAATGCTCGTTTTACGTCGTCACCATCAGTTCTGGGTTACACTTTGTGCTTTACATAAAATTGGCGCTGTTGCCATACCTGCAACGACGCAGCTAATGAAAAAAGACTATGTTTATCGCTTCAATGCAGCCGGGGTAAGCGCTGTCATTGCAACACGCGACGATGGTGTTCCGGGGCATATAAATGATGCGTTACCTGAGTCTCCGACGGTGAAGTTGCGTATTGCAGCCGGTGGCGAGTCAGAGACGCCTGAGGGCTGGCTTGATTTTGACGCTGAGGTCGCTTCTTTAAAGTATTCGGCTGAGTTCCCGCGCACACCTGACACTGCATGCGGCGATGATATGATGCTGATGTACTTTACTTCCGGTACGACCGGTTATCCGAAGATAGCAGTCCATAGTCACCTGTATCCTCTTGGTCATTATGTAACAGCGCGATACTGGCATAACGTCAATCCAAATGGCGTACACCTAACGATAGCAGATACAGGCTGGGGCAAAGCGGCTTGGGGCAAAATTTACGGGCAGTGGCTTTGTGAGACGTGTGTGTTCGTCTATGATTTTGACCGTTTCCATGCTGACGATATACTTTCTGTAATTGAAAAATATCGCATAACGACGTTCTGCGCACCACCAACAATATACCGTTATATGATTCGCGAGGACATGTCAGCGTATGATTTGTCGTCGCTTGAGTACGCGACGGTAGCGGGTGAAGCGCTTAACCCCGAGGTATTTACCCGCTTCCTTGAGGCAACGGGTGTCCGCCTGATGGAGGGCTTTGGCCAAACGGAGACGACGGTTGTTGTCAGCAACTTAGTTGGCTCAAAGGTAAAGCTTGGCTCTATGGGGCGTCCGAATCCACAGTATGACGTCGATATAGTCGATAGTGACGGCAAGCCTGTTGCTGTCGGTGAAATTGGCGAGATTGTCATTCGCACGGATCGCAAGGTTCCGGTTGGTCTTTTCACAGGATATTACCTTGACGAAAAGCGCACGAAAGAGGCATGGCACGACGGCTTATACCACACAGGCGACACAGCGTGGCGCGATGAGGACGGCTACTACTTCTATGTCGGCCGGACGGATGACCTCATCAAATCGTCCGGTTACAGAATAGGCCCGTTTGAGATTGAAAGCGTTATAATGGAGCTTCCGTATGTGCTTGAAGTTGCTGTCACCGGCGTAAAGGATGAGTTGCGTGGCAACGTTGTCAAAGCGACAATCGTGTTGACAAAGGGCACTGTCGGGACTGAAGAGCTAAAAACTGAAATCCAAAACTATGTCAAGGAGCATACGGCACTATATAAATATCCGCGCATTATCGAGTTTGTAGACGAGCTGCCGAAAACAATAAGCGGGAAAATACGCCGTGGCGTCATTCGTGGTGATCACAACTAATATTCCGGGAGGTTTCTTATAATGCTTGATGAGGCTCTTAATAGGTTGGGTGAGCTTGCATCAGAATACGCAGTATCAATAGCGATGAGACTCCTTGGTGCTGTTATTATCTACTTTATCGGGCGGAAAATCATAAAGCTCTTGCGAAAGCGGCTGTTGCGTCTCGACAAGCTAAAAAATTCACATCCTACTGCACAGAGCTTTATCTCAAGTCTTGCGTCGTTTCTTTTGAGTTTAGTCCTTGTGTTGACGATAGTGTCAATACTTGGTCTTCCGATGACATCGCTCCTGACGCTTCTTGGGTCTGCTGGACTGTCAATAGGTCTTGCGCTTCAGGGTGGTTTTTCAAATCTCACAGGCGGCATTATTATACTGATGTTCAAACCATTTTCAATCGGTGACTTCATCGACGACGGCACAAATCAGGGAACGGTGAAAGAAATAAACATCTTTTATACGGAATTGACGACTCCGGATAATCGCCGCATTATTATACCGAACAGCGCAATTTCTAATACGACAGTCATAAATAACACGGCGGAGGCGACAAGACGCGTCGATATCAGTTTCAATGTCGCACAGGACAGCGATCTTGATGTTGTTTTTTCACTTCTGAAGGGGAGCATATCGGAAGACGAGCGAATATTGACCGACGTGGCAGAGCCGTTTGTCGCTGTTGTCGGTTATGGAGCGGGATATCTCACGCTTGAATACCGCGTTTGGTGCAAAAGAGAGAATTTTCTCTCGCTCAAGTTTGACCTACAGCGAAAAATACCCGAAACGCTTGCCGCAAACGGCATAGTGATAGCAAGACCCGTCTTTGATGTCACCGTTAAGAATACTTAACAAAAGAAAAACATAAAAAACCGGACTAAAATCGTACTTTTAAAACAAAAAGCCAAGCCTTCCATTTTGAAGGCTTGGCTTTTTCACGGAAAAATAAAGCGGCGATTCTTCTTCCCCTTTATCTTTTTTGTCGAACGTGAAAAATTCACGGCGGAGGCAGCGGATACCGCCGGTTTATTTGGCCGCGAGCGGTATGTGGGTGTATTTCTCACTGTAAATGTAGCTCTACTTGTTGTTCTTCTTGCGCTTTCTGTGGTTTTATATTAAAAAAACATTTAGCGGTGGGAAAGCATATAATTATTACGTAAATATAGCAGCCGAATGTGCCTATGTCACATAAGGCTGTTTTTTGAATGTGACATAGGCACGCATCGTGTTGAAAAGCTCATTTTACGGTGATATAATGTTGCTACATAAGCGCCATATGTGCGCAAAGGGGGACTTTACATTATGAAAATCCGATTAAACGATAACCCGGAAATTGTGGCGGCAATAAAAGAAGGGCTGAAGAGAAAGAATGGTTATTGCCCTTGCCGCAGGGAAATAATACCGGAGAATAAATGTATGTGCAAGGAGTTCCGCGATCAGATAGATGATCCGAACTTTGAAGGATACTGCCACTGTATGCTATACTATAAAGAGAAATAGTGATTTGCTCTCTTTTTTATGGAGTTTAAATACATAGAAAATTAAAAGTGACGTAAACCGAAAGGAAATCACTGTTTAAGCATAATAAAAGAAAAATTAGCGACAGTCTTGTTTGGGTGGGGGCAAATGACAGGCACCTTGCCATGTTTGAGGGCGTGTATTCGGTGCCGGACAGCGTCTCATATAACTCCTATCTTCTAAAGGATGAAAAGACTGTCCTTTTTGATGCTGTTGATAAATCTGTCGGACGGGTTTTCTTTGAAAACCTTGAGTATGAGCTAAATGGACGTCCGCTTGATTATGTTGTCGTCCATCATATGGAACCGGACCATTCGGCGACACTGTCAGAGCTTCTTCTGCGGTACCCGGACGTAAAGGTTGTATGCAGTGCAATGGCGTCGAACATGATAAACCAGTTTTACGGCGCTGATAATTTTAAGAACAGGCTTATTGTTACCGATGGCTCAATACTTGAAACAGGACGCCACAAACTGAGTTTTTTCACAGCGCCAATGGTGCACTGGCCTGAGGTTATAGTTACATATGATGAAACCGACAGAGTGCTTTTCTCAGCTGATGCTTTTGGCTCATTCGGTGCTTTGAACGGTGCCCTTTTCGCTGATGAGGTTGACTTCATGCGCGATTATCTTGATGAAGCGCGCAGATATTATGCGAACATCGTTGGTAAATACGGCCTGCAGGTCGCCTCACTCTTAAAAAAGGTTGCATCCGTAAAGGTTGATATGATCTGCCCGCTTCACGGGTTCGTATGGCGCCGTGATATACGTCTTTTATCGAGAAATATGAAAAATGGAGCACATATACACCGGAAGAATACGGTGTTATGCTTGCATACGCCTCTATTTACGGAAATACCGAAAACGCAGCGGAGATATTGTCGCGCAAGCTTTATGAGCGCGGCGTAAAAGTCGAGATGTATGATGTGTCGGTTAAACCTGCATCAGATATTATCGCCGCCGCTTTCCGCTACAGCCATCTTGTTTTTGCTTCGTCAACATATAACGCAGGCGTGTTCGTAACAATAGACGCTCTTCTGCGCGACATTTAAGCGCACGCGCTTAAAAACCGACCGTTGCTTTTATTGAAAACGGGTCGTGGGCGCCGCAGGCTGGAAAACTCATGCGTGAGATTTTAGCAACGCTCAACTTCCACATCATAAACGAAACTGTCCGTATTAATTCAGCGCCCGCTGACAATCAGGAAAAGGAGCTTGACGCACTTGCGGATGCAATAGCCGCGACAATACCGAAGGCAGCAAAAAGACAGCGACTAAAACGCAAACGCCTGCTGGTGAGATTCAAGGGAATGCGCTTTTTAAAATCAGCTATGGGCTTTTCGTGCTTTCCGCAAAAGACAGCGCCGGCCGCGACTGCGGCTGCATTATAAATACTCTTGAGCAGGTGACATCGACGCCGATGCGTATTTCAATTACAGTAAATAAGGCAAATTATACGCATAAGGCTATCATGGCGACGGGCGAGTTTACAGTATCTATTTTAACCGAGAGCACGCCTTTCTCAGTGTTTGAAAATTTCGGCTTCTGCAGCAGCAGGGACAATGATAAATTCGCCGTATATGATAATGTGCCGCGCGGCGCAAACGGGGTCGCTTATATGCCCGAGTTTGTGAATGCGTTTATATCAGGTAAGGTAATATCGGTTGTCGACTGCGGGACACACTCAATTTTCATTGCAGATGTAACAGAATCAAAAGTTATCTCAGATGAAGCTTCGCTGACATACGCATATTATTATGAGCATATAAAGCCTAAAAAAAGTACCGCGCCGTCTGCGCCGGGCGCTCCGAAGCGCAAGGTTTGAGTCTGCAAGATATGCGGATATGTCTATGAAGGCGAGGAGCTTCCGCCGGATTTTGTATGCCCGATATGTAAGCATCCGGCATCCGATTTTGAGTTAAGAGAAATATAAAATAAATTTTATGAAAAACGAGGAGAAAGTTATGAAGGTGAAGTTTTACAGGTGCTGACACTGCGGAAACATTATTATGTATGTTGTTTCATCAGGCGTACCGGTTGTTTGCTGCGGCGAGAAGATGCAGGAGCTCGTAGCAAATACGACTGACGGTGCCATCGAAAAGCACGTTCCTGCCGTTTCTGTTGAGGAGAATACGGTAAATGTCGTAATCGGAAGTGTTATACATCCGATGACGGAAGAGCACTACATTCAGTTTATAGCGTCTGAAACAAAGCAGGGTGTTCAGATTAAATACTTAAAACCCGGTGAGGCGCCGCAGGCTTCCTTCGTTCTCAGCGAAGGCGACGAGCTTGTTTATGTTTACGAGTATTGCAACCTCCACGGTCTCTGGCGCGCATAATTGACGGGCGCATAAAACACATAGCAAAAAAGTCGAGCTTTTCAGCTCGACTTTTTGTTTGGATATTTCAGCGTAATAAATTGTGTATTAATCTGTCGTCCGGTTTTATAGAATTAATCAGCTCCCGCCGACTCAATGGCAGCTTTCCTTGTGTTGATTTCGCGTATAATAGCGGGGTCGAACTTCGGACGCCTGTCGTATGTGTAAAGCCCGTTTTTCTCCTGCTCAACGTCTGTGAGCTGTGTGTAACAAAAGCCCGCAATCTTTGGCGATGAAAGGAGGGCTGTTGTCAGTGCGCGGTAGCGCTCGAGTGCCGCTTCCTTGTTTTCGGGGCGGGCGCCGTAACCCCAGCCGTCGGTTTCGGTGTCGCTCCACCAGATGCCGCCGTATTCGCTTACAAATGTAACAGGACTTGTGGCGCCATATCTTTCGGCAAAAATCTCCGGATTTTGCTCATAGTCATGAGCGTCGATTATGTCGCCGGCGCCTGCAACGTGATGCCAGCCTGATGTATCAATTACAGGGCGTGTGCCGTCAACCGCTCGTGTTATAGAGCACAGCATCCTGACAAGACGAGGGTCTTGATTCTTTTGCGTTTCGTTGAGCGGGCACCAGCCGACAATTGAGGGGTGGCAAAAGTCGCGGCGCAGGATGTCAAGCCATTCCGGTAAAATAGCGCCCCACGCATCGGCACGCGATGTGTCAAGCCCCCAGTCGCCATATTCGCCCCAGACGAGATAACCGAGCACATCGCAGTGATAAAGAAAACGCGGTTCAAATACTTTCTGATGCAGACGAGCGCCGTTGAAGCCCATATCAAGCGATCGGATAATATCGGCACGAAGCTCTTCGTCTGACGGCGCCGTATAAATCCCGTTAGGGTAAAAGCCTTGGTCTAAAATCAGCCTTTGGAAGATAGTTTTACCGTTCAAAAGGAACCTGCCGCCACAGTATGAGACTTCCCGCATACCGAAATAGCTTTTTACGGTATCTGCTTCATGCTCGCTGCCGTCAAGCGTCAGTAAAAGGTCATAAAGCACAGGAGACCCCGGCTCCCACAGGCGGACATCATCAAGCGGCAGCTCCATTATCGCATAGCGTCCTGTGACTTTTGTCGATGTATCACCGCATATGCGCCCGTCAAGCGATGCTTTGGCGGTGAAGCGACGTCCGTCGGTATTAGGCGAGCACTCAGCTTCGATGAAAAGTGAGCTGCGCGAGAGATTGGGGGTAAGCTTTACGTTAATAATGTGCGATGCGGGAACGTTTTCGAGCCAGACTGTCTGCCAGATACCTGTTGTGCGCGTGTATGAGCATCCGTGGGAGTGATAGCGCTTGCTCTGCTTGCCACCGGCTTGATTCTCACGGCGGAGTTCGTCAAGTACTTCAATTGTGATTATGTTATCGCCTGATGTAATATATGGGCTTATGTCAAAATAAAACGATGAATAGCCGCCTATGTGTTCCCCGACGAGCTTGCCATTAATCCAAACGGTTGTGTGCCAATCGCAGGCGCCGATGTGAAGATATGTTACTCTACCCGGGCGCAGCCACTCATCCGGTACTGTAAAGGTGTGTTTATACCAGACGCACTCCATAAAATCAGTTATTCCAACACCGGATAATTTGCTCTCGGGGCAGAAAGGGACTGTTATTTTGCCCGAGAGGGATAGAGCCTCGATAAGGCCGCGCTCGACACCGCTTTTTCCATTGTCTATTTCAAAGTGCCAGATTCCATTGAGGTTAATCCAACTTTCGCGTACGAACTGCGGGCGCGGATATTCCGGACGCGGGATAGTATCAGCTTTCATATGAATGACCCCATCACTTTCAGTGTATTTTCTGTTGCTTTAGTTTTTATCGTGTGTATAGTATAACATTACCCAAAAGCAATAACAATTTTATTTCGAATATAACAAAAAATCGCCGACATAGTCAGCGATTATAAGTCGGAGTGACTGGACTTGAACCAGCGGCCTCTTGGTCCCGAACCAAGCGCTCTACCGAACTGAGCCACACCCCGCTGTTGATTTAAAAGACATCACTATTTTTTGTTCATATGTCCGTGTAGGCCTCGATAACGCGGCGCGATATTCATTATAAAATATTTACTTAGGAATTGCAAGTAGTTTTAAGTTATTTTACTGATAGATTTTTTCGATGTCGTATATTGCTTTGCTTTTTTGTATTATGCAGTATTTTAATACCGCCTATAATATGCTACTTATCGAGGAACAAAAAAACAGCTCGCATATAGTGAGCTGCTTTTTTGATACTATTGCTAACACACTGTCAGAAGGATGCCTGAATTTTGATTGTAATTAAACTTGAAATGTCTTCTTTTTCTCCGAAACAAGCATTCTAAGAGACTTAGGCGCACCTCGATGGTGATATTTTATATTAAAGCCTGCCCTGAATTCACAGCCGACAGGGAGGGCAGCTTAATTGTATATCACAATATGTAAAATGAGTCTATATCTAAAATGGTCGCATCGAGGTGGCTTTTATCTGCCAATTTTATACCCGGGTTTTCACAGTGATACAAAGGGAAGGATAATATTCCGGTACATTCAAGCCAAAGGAGCAGGTTTGAACCTTCAGCATGAGCAAATCACAGCATAATCCTCTGCAATTTCTAAAAGGGTACAAGGGGTTACTTGTCCATCACACAATGAAGAGAAAAAACTGCGAGCTAAAAGCTCGTCCCTTGTTATGTCACATACAGAGGCATGGTCATTAGCATCGCCACAGTCTGCAAACACTCTCACGGAATATTCATATCCGCAGCCATCGTCTGCCAGACGCTTGGTGAGGATATAAAGGAGTGAAAAGGGAGAGAAATGTTGAAGCCTTGTTTCAATAATTTGCTCACCTAAGGGAGCAGTTCAGATGAGGTGATGATCATGTCTGGTCCTCCAGTATAAATAAGCTGTAAATATTATAATATAATGTAAATATATTAAATATTAAGAAATTATTTATAAATTGTGGGATAATAATGTATATGATAGACAATAATGGCGAATAAGCAAGTCAATATACATAATATTGTATAAATATGCAATAATTCGTAAAAGTATTTTTAAATAAAATAATAAATTGCAATTATTGTGAAAAATGATGGTTTATGTAAAGGTTGCATGTTACATAAAAAACACTTATTTTTTAAGTGCGTATAAACTTTATTATATGCAAATTAGTAATATATAATATTACAGCTTGTCATAGATATTAGGAATATATTGTTGGTTGACTACAATATATTGTATATGTATAATAAAAAATACATTATAGTTATTATAATCGATGTAATAACTAATACTGTTAATTATATGTTATATAAACTAATGAATAATTATTAGTTATGTACGTTTTTGAGGGGATGTTATTGTCGTGGAAAGAATAAAAAAACTGATTTATGCAATGCGGCGCGCGCCCCGCCTTACTAAAATGTCAGCATCGGTGACTATGGCGTGCCTGACAGCAGTTACTCTCCATTTGTTATACATATTTGCATTCACCGTTATGGCATACTCAGGGGTTCAGGTGGCGCGAGGGATTCTTCCTTATGTGCGCGATATGCTCCATGCAGACGCAACAGCGGCTCTTTTATCAGTTGGCGGCGGTCTTTTGATAGACTTGCAGCAGCGCGGAATATGATTTTTAAAAGCAGCTACTTGACATTTGAGGCATAATATGTAAAATGTTATCAGTAGGGGCAATAAAGGCTCCTCAAGTGTTATTTAAAATTTAATTATACACATGTATAACTGTGCGCAGGAGAAGGCACTCATAACAAAAAACCATAAGGGCGCACTTGTAATAAATCGTTGATGCGGAGGGGAAGACACCCATGGAAAAAAACGTAACCGTCGTTGACGAACAGGGCAATATTATAGGCACGACCTATCCAAAAAGAGCCAAAGGCTTAGTAAAGAAAGGGAGGGCGCGCTATATTGGCGGTAATGCCATTTGCCTTGTGCATGTGTGTCCTCCCGATGAGATTTTAAAGGAGGACAACATAACAATGTTCGATAACGACAATAACATAAACAATACAAACGAAACAAACAATACAAACGAAACAAACGAAACAATCGAAGCAAACGACAACAACAATAAGGACAATGCTTCTACAATCATAAGCCATGCGAAGGAAGCAGTAAAATCAGTAAGCGAAGAGCTTAGCGCCTTCCTTAAAAATGAGGATAACGCTCTTGACCGTGCTCTTGACAGTCTGAGAGCAGCCATTGCTAATCTGAAATCAGACAGCAAAGATTACAAAGTCGAGATAAAAATCGAGGGTAAAGATCAGGCAGACGAGGAGAAGTGCGAAGATAAAAGCACAGAAACATCAGCATCTGACACGGAGCACAGCGAAAGCAGTTCTGAAAAAGCAGGCGAATTCACAGCACACAAATTCAATCCTTTTGGCGACGGGATGAAGCGCATTTTTGCTGAGAATTTTGATCGTGCATACTACGAGCGTGCGAAGGAGATGATGACAGCGGCTGCCACAAGGATGAGCGAAGCCGCCGCTAAGTTTGGCAAGACCGTAGGTGACGCGGCAACGTTTGCTGTAGGTAAAATCAAAACTGCTAAGGAAGACGAGAGCGAAGTGAGCGTGAGCGTGGATTATATTCTGCAGCAGATGGAGAAAATATCCTCGCAAAACGACTCAATTCGTGAGATGTTTGAGAAATTCTCCTCTGCTGACGCGACGCAATCTGATACTGGTGCTGAGGCCTTCAGTAATGCGGCGGATGCATTTGCAAAAGCTATCACCGCGCGTGAGAACACAAACGCAAAGCTGCTTGAGATGTATTCTCGTATGCTTGATTTCTTAATGTCAAAGAGCGATCCCAAAGTGGAAATGGCGAACAAAGCGCTAAAGCTACTGCAGGATGATTCGCTTATTAAGGAAGCGTTAAACGCTATCGCCAATGCGACTAAAGAGACTCTGCCGACTTTATCTAATATGTATAGTGATTACATTAAGGCAAAGTGGCAGGCGATTAACGACATAATTAATAAGCTGGAAAAATAATATTTAGCGGACGGCTTATCTGTATTAGTAAAAATCAAAGCTAAAATCAAAAATCCCCGCCGGGTTCTCGGCGGGGATTTTTACAGGTA
>LSQX01318789.1_pt1 | contig 19679 bp, 11 predicted proteins | sample 654561 | NCBI WGS metagenome assembly LSQX01 (sample SAMN04489861, study PRJNA283612) | anaerobic digester metagenome | isolation source: 4 biogas reactors fed with cattle manure at either 37C or 55C with and... | place: Denmark: Kongens Lyngby | collected 2014
AGATGTGTATAAGAGACAGGCATATCCATCTGTGGGTCCCCCTGGGCTTCACTCTCTTGAGTACTCTGTTTTCTCTAACAGTAAATAGAGCACTTTAATGATTATCCCAAGTTAACCTTCCGGTCGCCAGCGTGGATTAAAGGACGCTTACTTCTCGAGAGGTCTTAAGGGGTCGAGAGAAACCTTAGGACTTTGAAAGGTTTCTTAAGACTCGTTAAATTATTGATTAAATTTTCTCTGAACAAATTGAAAGATGGAAGGCAGTATTCTATTTAACGCTTACGACTGAACCGTGAGATACGGCGACGAACGCGCGTGGTGGGCACATTCCTCGATGGGAATTCAGCACTTATGCTCGTTTGCGCTCGCTTGCGGTACATGGAACACTCCATGTGGGGCGCAAATTTATATATGAACATGAAACATTTGGAGACAGTGGACGAAAAAATATTGAGGAACAGGGAGCATAAAGTCGCGCCGCGTTCGGGGACCCGCCCCGGGGGTCGGGTCCCCGAACATTACCAGGTAAGACAATTGTACGAAAGACTCTTGCGGTACCAAAAGCCATCCCTCTACGTCTACATTTCTTAAAGCCTTCTCGAGCGCGTTTCTTCGTTGCCATAATCAGGTGTGCTGCTCTAATGGGCGGAACACCAAACCTAAACCGATATGCATGTGTTTCCTATATTTTTACCGCATCTAATCCTGGTATAAACGCTGGCTCTTCAAAAACAGTGTTAAAGGGGATCGTTGCATCGATTCCAATGGCAGAAGTTCCCCCATCTATACCGCTAGGATCCAGCTCACAAACTGGCATATCTTTAAGAATAATCATGTCTCTATCGGGTTGCGAACGTGTATTGATAGCCCATAAGATATCGCTGGCGTCCTTGATGTTGATATCTGCGTTAACTGCGACTACAGTTTTACATCTCGCCCTGCTCGCTAATGCAGCCATTAATACCTGTCTTGATTCGTGTACTCGAGTATTCGTCATGCTTATTGCGGACATAAATGTCGCACCACCCGGCACCAAAATGACATCTTCAACATTCTCTGATACTTGCCGTGTGAAATTGAATAATTCTGTTTCCATTGGGAGTGCGCGAAGCAAATGGTTTTCAGTATGCGGCTTACCTGACAGCCCCGCGAGATAAATAGGATTCTTACGAAAGGTGATGGCTGTCACATGGATGACAGGCGTAAGTGGTACCGGTCCATAATAGCCCGGATACTCTGCAAAGATTCCCTCGGGCTCCTCGACATTTGGGTCATAGTAACCCTCGACAACGATCTCTGAATCGGCAGGTACCTCGAGATCGATCGTGATACATTTGGCAATATCGATGGGTTCGCCTGCTAGTCCCCCCGCAACTGACAATTCATCGAAGTCAAAAGGTACTCTAGCCTGAGAACCCAAGATCACATATGGAGAGACGCCGATCGCGATCGCAATCTCCATCATCTTTCCATTCTCACGTGCATGTTTTGTTTGAATTCCCATATGCGAATACGGGCCTAGTTGACAACCAAGGGTATTCTTATTTTTGACCTGCATCCTATGGATCGCAGCATTGCGAATGCCGCTTATGCAATCTCTCGTTATTTCTACACCCATCGTGATATATGGATCTGAGTCCTTGCCATGATACGTTACATTCGGCAATTCAAATAAATCAACATCATCACCAGTAAATATGAACTCTTGACACGGTGGATTATGTATCAAATTTGGTTCAATAGGGTGATCTATAGCGTTCTGATATTTAATGAGACGATCTTTACCACTAGCGCCCAACAAGTACTCAATCAGTCGCTGAGTTGCAAATAAGCCTCCAAGCACACCAAAATTTTCATATCCTGTCACATTATCAAAAAGCAAAGCGTCGCCGTTTGTATCTGACACTTTGCGGATATATGCCGCTATTTCATGCTTGGTACTAATGGGATCAGTGACGCGCTTCAAAAATCCATCAGCTTCCATCCTGTGTATAAAGCCTCGCATACTCAAATCCATATTCCTCTTACCTCCATTATTGCTTTAATATATTTTTGTGATCCACCGTATTATCACTTGGGCAGATTGCCTTCATTCCCGTCATTAAGGAACCCAGTCGCTCTCGAGTTGCATCCTTGGCGTCCAAAATCTCCATAATTTCGCCAGCATACATCACCAAAATTCGGTCACACATTTCAAGCAACTCACTGATTTCAGTTGAAACATAAATGACTCCCGTTCCTGCATTCCGCTGCTTCATAATTTCAGTTTGTACATATTTTGTTGCGCTTATATCAAGACCTCTAGAAGGATGCACCGCAACAAGTAACTTAGGAGAACGGGACAGTTCACGGCCAACAACTAGTTTTTGCTGATTGCCTCCCGAAAGGTCTCGCATCTTTTGTGAGATACTCGTGCATTTTACGTTAAATTCATCACAAATGCGTTGTGCGTAATTTTTAATATCTTTTCTTTTTAGCCATGCGCAACGAGAGAGTGGTTTTTGATTGTAACTGATCAATATAATATTGTCTTCTAGCGTCATATCTAGCGAAGCACCATACTTTATGCGATCTTCAGGGATATGCGAAACTCCCAAATTCAGCCTTTTCCGCGTTTTACTGTTCGTCACGTCGATGCCGTTAATTTTGACTGTTCCACTAGTTGGAATAGTTAATCCCGTTATACCCTCTATTAGCTCTGATTGTCCATTACCCTCGACTCCACATATTCCAAGAATTTCTCCTTCTCTTAGAGAAAATGTGACATCCTTAACTGACTTGACGCCCGTGGTATCCGAACAAAACAGATTGTCAACCTGTAGGACTTCAACGCCTGTCGTATGTGTACGCATCACTGGATTCAAATCAACCTCATGGCCAACCATTAAGGATGCGAGATGGCATGGATCTTGAATGTCCCTAACTCTAATCTTCCCTGCAATTTTTCCTCGCCGAAGTATTGTGCAGCAATCGCATATACGCATGACTTCGCCAAGTTTATGACTAATAAAAATAACGGTATGTCCATTGTTCTTAAGACTCTCAATCACTTCAAATAGACTGTCAATTTCTCCAGGCGTTAATACTGCCGTTGGCTCATCTAAGATCAATAATTCGGCTTCACGATAAAGGGCCTTCAAAATCTCTAGACGCTGTTGCTCCCCAACAGACAACGTACTGACGCGTGCCCATGGGTCGATTTCCATTCGATATTTTTTTGACAAATCTTTAAATTTGTTGGCTGCTGAATCCAAATCCAAAATCGTTTTGTTCTCTTTTAGGCCGAGTATCACATTTTCGATTACTGTAAGTGCAGGTATAAGCATGAAATGTTGATGAACCATTCCTATTCCAAGCCCTATTGCTTCTATAGGTCCGCGAATAGTGACTTCATGGCCGCGGTAAAACACTTCTCCTTCAAAATGATCATACATTCCAAAGAGGCAATTCATCAATGTGCTCTTGCCTGCTCCATTTTCACCAAGTAGTGCATGCACTTCACCTTTTTTAACAGAAAAATCGACATCGTCAAGAGCATAATTTTCTCCAAATATCTTGGTGACACTTGCCATTTCAAGAATATTCTCGTCCATTAACACTACCTCAATCTTTGATATACGGGATACCGCTCGCGGCAGGTTTATTACTCGTTTTTGAAACAATACAAAGAGATATAATTGTAATAACGTAGGGCAACATATTTAGAAATTGATAATAAACACCAATACTTGACGTAAGGAGTCGGTATTTAAGCGCGTCGGCAGCACCGAAGAGTAACGCTGCGAACATGACGCGGCCAGGGGTATAATTGCCAAACACGCAAACTGCAAGCGCCATAAAGCCCTTGCCCGCGACCATGTTTTCGACAAACACAGACGACTGTCCCATTGATATATATGAGCCGGCGAGCGCCGCAAAAACCCCACTTAGCACTAGCACACCATATCGTACACGATACACATTTATACCAACGGAATCACACCCTCTAGGGTGCTCCCCGACCGCTCGAATTTTGAGTCCAACATTAGTTTTGTACAACATGAATGACGATATTGGTACCAACAAATATGTAAGATAAACTAAGAGCTGCCAATTGAATAATGTGGATCCAATAATTGGAATCCGGCTTAGTAACGGAATGGCAATTTTTGCATATGCTGCAGGAGTTGTACCAATCAAGATTTTCCTGTTGAGTGTGATTGAAAGCCCTCCAGCCAGTATATTAATGGCCGTTCCAACAACTATTTGATTTGAACGTAATTTTATGGTAAACATGCCAAACAATAGTCCACAGACGACTCCCATAGTGATGGCGAAAAGAGTCCCTGCGAAAGCGGACATGAACAAGGCAGATCCAACACTACCGAAAACCGCACCAAGTATTATAAATCCTTCGATGCCAATATTTACAATGCCGGCCCGCTCACTAAACACTAAGCCAAGTGCTGTAAGAAGCAACGGCGTCGCTGTCCTTATAGATGCAGCCAAGAAGTTGGATGCAAAGACAAGTATACCGCTGACAGTATCCATATTAAAAACCGTATTTCTTTCTTTTGGAAGTTGTCCCTTTGCCCAGGGCGCACGTCAATTTGCCGACAAACTCTCTAATTACTGGAAATATTCGGGGAGATATCACGAATAATATGATCAACCCTTGTATTAAATGAGTCGTTGCTGCTGGCACTTTGGCTACAGTCTGCATTCGTACACCACCTGCGTTTAACGCTCCAAACAAAATGGACGAAAACAAAATCCCAATTGCACTACAACCTCCCAAAAGAGCCACGGATATTCCGGTGAAGCCAAAATTTGCGCCGCAACTTTCTAAGGTTAGAAAATATTGAAGTCCTAGGATATTGACAATACCTCCTAGTCCTGCAATTCCGCCTGCCAGAGAAAACGCAATAATTGAATTTGATCTGATAGGAAAACCTGAATATTCACCGGCATACCGATTATGTCCCATAACACGAAGTTCATACCCTTTGGTGGTTCGCCACATAATAATATAATAGACAAATAGTAAGCCAATACCTATCAATAGCCCAAAATGCAACCTTGTATTGGGTAGTAGGGAAGGCAATTGCACTTCCCTTATGACTGTTGGCATCCGCGGTGCAGCGCCGGGGGTCATATCTCGGAAAGGTCTATTTAAAACGCAAAAACTGACACATTCAAGCGCAATATAATTCAACATTATTGTAGTAATAAGCTCACTTGCAGAGAATTTCACTTTTAAAAATCCCGCAATAAAACCCCACAGAGCTCCACCTAGAAATGCACATAAAAAGATGAGCATAATATGAATGGTGACTGGCAATTCTGAAAATCTCGATCCAACAAACGAGCCTATGAGCGCACCCATATAGAACTGCCCATCAGCTCCCAAATTAATTAAACCTGAACGATACGTGATTGCATAACTAATGGCAGTAAATATCAAAGGAATGCTGTTCACGAGTGTTTCGGAAAAAGCGTTCAGATTCCCTACTGAACCATCCAGCAGACTGGAATATGCTTTATTGAGATCGTATCCTAGCGAAAGAATAATCAAGCCTCCCAGCAATAAAGCAAAAATTACTGAGAAAAACGGCAATCCTAGGACATGGCCAATATTCTTCAAATTTTTCTTCATTCATTTCCTCCTACTAGCGGCGCAAGTTTACCTCTAACTTGCGCCGCCAGCCTTGAGAATGCCCGCACAATTCGCGCAACAGATGTTATTTTTTAGGACATAAGATTCAAATCGATCGTGATCTCTTCTGCGCTCATTGCCTCTATCAACGCATCAACCTTTTCTCTTACTGTATCGGATGGCTCAAAATTCCATTCCGCCGCATAAACGGTTCCATTATTGACCCCATATGTTTCGACCTCGCTTACATTGCGGAGTCCATTTTTTTTAAATAACTCAAATGCCACGTTGTAAGCAACTCCAACATCTTTTACTATTGTAATTTGGGTATCATTAGGCGCCAATGTTGCAAGTCCCAGCCCTGAGGCAATGGTTGCAATTCCTTTTTCACTTACTGCCTCCATCACGCCTACACCCGCACCACTTGCCATTGGGGAGACTACGTCACACCCATCCTCAATCAAAGAGATAGCAATTTCCTTAGCTTCATTTACATCTGTGAAGCTCTTCAAATGAATACGGCTAGCTTGCACGTTTAAGCCATATTTTTCATTGATGTAATCAACGCCTTCTTGAAAACCAAAAGCGCCCCGTTTGAAGGAAATTATCTCAGGTCCCGCAACCAGTCCAACTTTACCACTCTCCGTCAAAAGCGCTGAGATGGCGCCCATTAGGAATCCTTGTTCTTCGTCTGCAATATGCATTGAAATAAAATTGTCCTGGACGATCGTCCCATTAATGCAAACAAAGATAACATCCGGAAAAGAGGCTGCCACAGGGAGACAATGATCCTGATAGTGATTACTACCTAAAAAGATCAAATTATAACCTGTCGATGCAAAATCTCTGGCCGCTTGCGCAGCATCAGTCTCGCTCATGTTCTCCACAAAATTGATTTCTACACCTGTTTTTTCGATGACTTTAAGCCCATCATATTGACTCTCGTTCCAATCACCATCCGTGATGGTGCCTGAGAAAATAGCCGCAACTTTTAAGTTTTCGGAAGACGGCTGTTCACCAGGGATAGTCTGAATTGGCTTACTCTCTGTTGGTTCATTGACCGTATCGCTTTTGTCACATCCCACAACGACTGAGACGGCCATGATGAGTACGAGGGCCAACGCGATCCATTTTTTCATTTTCATTGCCTCCAGATTTATTCATAATATTCGACCACCTACTGATCGATCTAAACCAAATTATGCCGACACGTGGGTTCATTCGGGTGCGAAATTTGAACAAATTTGCTGCGCGATGAACACGCTCATATTAACTTATCCGGAATTTTATGTCAACAGTTATTTTCTTATTTTATCTGATTTTCTGAAAATTTTATCTATATAATTTGTGCATTATCCACTTATACATGCTTTATATGAATTTTCTCAGCTAATTATTTGCGTATGAGTGTAGTTTATGTGAAAATAATTTTTATATTGCTGAATTATTTTTGTATTTATGTTAAAGTGTTGTAGGTATATATCTTACTCACGTTGCGAGATGATGCGAGGAGAAATCACGGATGCGCGAAATAGTTGACGGAGCTTATGCTCGAATACGTACACATTATTCAGCAATGCTCCCAACAGAGAAGAGAATCGCTGATTTTATCATTCACAATGCGAATCGCATACACGAATTGTCGATCGTTGAAATTGCGTCAGGATGTGATACTTCGAATGCTACGGTAACTAGATTTTGCAAAAAACTTGGATTTCATGGGTTCCGTAGCTTTCGAATTGCCGCGATTCGAGAGAACCAATTAGGCTTGTTTGGCTTTGATAGTCTCAAAAATATTGATAATTTTGATAGCAGCTTTATGACGGTCGAGCAGATCTGTAACTCGAATGCCCAAGCTTGTCTCGATTCTATCTTTTTAATCGACGAGGGGCTTCTTTCAAAGGCTGCCCAAATGATTGATTCAGCTCAGCGCATTATTCTCGTCGCACAAGGTGCTGTCAGTGCAGTAGCAGTCGATTTCTACCATAAGTTATTGCGACTAGGGATTGCATGTATTTACACTCCCGATCGCAGATTTTTGAAGATGCAGGTGGCAACCGCAGGTGCAGGTGATTTGCTTGTGGTCTGTGCTCTATCTGGAAATACGAAATCAACGCTCGAAATGATGCGTACAGCTCGAGAAAATGGAGCAAATTCTATCGTTATGTGCAACGGACTCTTCTCCCCACTGGCGAAAGTATCTGATTTGTGTTTAGTCGGCCCAGGAAGGATGGGTTCAGATATAACACATACACTCGCCCCAAGAATCGCGCTTCTTTGCATTGTGGACTGCCTTTTTTACGCTCTTCAAAGAGATTATGGCGCCAAATATTTCGACGCGATTAAAAACACAAGCCAAGCAATTGTAGAAGACTGGAACTAATTTTAATCTGTGACAATTTTCAAATCAGCCAGGAGAGTAAAATGGGAAACAAAAAAATCGTTGTTGGCGTGACCGGTGCAAGTGGTGTTATCCTCGCTTACTATCTGCTCAAAGCTCTGAATCGCCAAGATTCATATGAAGTTCATCTAATAGTCACAGAGAGTGCCAAAGTCACGTGGTCATTAGAGACGAACATTCCTCTGTCAGAGCTATACAGCCTTGCCCATTTTACGCACGATGAAAATAATCTGGCTGCGATTATTTCGAGTGGATCTATTTTTACAGAAGGTATGATCGTGATCCCCTGTTCAATGAAAAGCCTTGCCGGTATTGCTTCAGGATATTCAGACAATCTACTTCTTCGCGCAGTTGATGTCTCCCTTAAAGAGAATCGGAAGGTCGTTTTAGTACCTCGTGAAAGCCCGCTAGGAAGTATACACTTGAGGAATTTAAAAATCGCCAGCGAAAACGGATGCACTATAGTCCCTCCAATGCTGACGTTTTATCAACCTGATCACAGTATCGAGTCTCAAATCGAACACATAATAGGTAAAATACTTATGCAATTCGGCATAAAACATGACAAGTTTAATGCTTGGGAAGGGATCGTTCTATGAATATCTTTACGTTCTCCATTGATGATGGAGTTCATAGTCTTAAAGCTGTTTCAGTAATATGTGGAGACGATCTTTGTGTAGCTCTCACAGGTGGAACAAAACCTCATATTGGTGCCTCCGCATTAGGTATTCCACGGGCAAGCCTTAAAGATCCTAACACCCTTTCTTCAAGTGTAAGCGTAATTTGCGTGACAGGACATAAGGATGACGAATTGGCGAGGGAAGCCGCTTTGACTTTGGCCTCAAAATGTAATTGCACAGTTAATGTTAGTGTAGGAATACATATCCCATGTGCTGATTATAAAGACATTCAACGAATCAACGATAACTTCAAGCTCCTCCTACACAAAATGATGGATCATCAGGAATTGCTCCAGGCGTTAATGGTTAGCTCATTCTGATTCATTTGGAAATCGCGCTCCAAAAAGGCCACCACTTCAATTGTGCAAAACTTATGATACTTTACCTACATCTGATGAATACTCCGCTATTCTGTAAACGTCTGTATTTGTCAATCGAAAAAAAATCTACTTGATCGTTCGAACGTCAGATATCTGCCGCTGTGGTGCGCAACACCTTTGTTGCATATCATATTCTGCCGGCATTCCCACAACTTACCTTCACAACAAGTGCCAATTTGCTATTCAACCCCCAGCGCTTTAAATACGGCATCTTCTGGCGACTCGTAGAAAATCAAATTGAACCTACCCATTAATTCTGGCGGGGCAGAGACCAAGTCTGACGCTGAAATAATAGGTAAAAGTACTTTCTTGGCACCGCTGTCGAGACAAACCTGAAGCACATTCGCAAGTTCCTCCACCTTTGCAATCGTGCCACTAAAACTAATATTCCCCAAGATCGCAAGACTACTCACTGTCGGCTTATGAAGCGCTGCGGAACAGAGCGCAATAAATGCAGTAAGGGCCAATTGATTGGTAACCCCCACACCATTTAGGTCTTGGAGGTGCATGAGATAGTCCTTGGTTAATGTCACGATGGAGCCGCTTATATCCTTGCTGTTCGCCTTGAGATAACGATAGGCCGTGTCAAGTTCCTCTCGCACTTCACGTTCTGTCCCAAAACCAGTCCTCTCAAATTTCCCTGTACCTGACACCATCTCAGTTTCCAACTTAAAGACACCAAGCATATTCGATTTGCCCCGAGCTACCGTATACACTTGCCCCGGCTTATGGAGTCCTTCAGGGATGAGCTTGCCGCCACCTTGTTCAGGCACCGGAACATATTCTTCCGCAAAACTCTCGTTATCGATATAGGAAAAATTGACGTCGTAGAACTCCATGCCCCCGATTTTTTTCAACTGCTCTTTAACCCGGCGGCGGCATTCCAATGAAAATCTTAATATTTCTTCGACTTCTTCTTTATTAACTTTTCCATCTGGGTAGATGAGCTTGATCATCGCCGACACCATTTTGCGAATTGCTATGACATCGCGTTGATTCAGATTATTCCCCAACTTGAAATATTGATCGAGTGCATCGGCATACGAAGTTTTACGCAATTCTCTTAAAAATTCAGATAAATAATCTGTAATAAAGCCGTATTCATCTGTAAAGAAATTCGGCATGTATTTAGGGATTTCCCATCCCGACAAGTAACAATGCATTCTGTCAAAGAATGCGCTGTCATGAGCCATCGCCTCAGGGAAAGGATCGAACAGATGAGACGTTTTGAGCAACACATCCACGCTCTGATTGATATTGCCGATGAAGACCATGGACGCTGAGGCATTCTTTTCTTCTTTTCCTCTTGCAAATGACCCCGACGCCATAAAATCTTTCATGATTTGGATGCCGTCTTTGTCTTTAAAGGTAATGCCTGCTACCTCATCGAAAGCGACACAATCCCACATACCGACTAAGCCTACAGTTTTATTGGCCATGTTATAGAAGAGGTTCGCAACAGTGGTTTGGCCACCCGACACTAAAATGCTGTTAGGCGATATTTCCTTATAGACATGCGATTTACCAGTGCCGCGCGGCCCGAGCTCACATAAATTCAGATTATTCTCAACAAGGGGCGCCATCCGAGCAAGTAGAAGCATTTTGACACGAAACGAAAATTTGGATGGTTCCATACCGATCGAGCGCAGCATCACGTCGATCCATTCTTCTTTTGAGAAATGTGCTCGCCCTGCTAGCACTTCTTTCATATCAAGATTGGGCATCTGTATGGGCGTAAGCTTCGCAATAACGAACGGTATCCTCGTCTGTAAACCTTCGTCGTAGAAGTACTCTAATTGAACAATGCACCATATGCCGCCACTTAGGAGGCGTTCAAAGGTAGCAGGATATTCCTCGGAGATTGGCACCTCGCGAATCCCAAGATTAGAAAATTCCGCTTCGTAAATATCTTTTCGGTAATTCAGCCTGACGGCTACCTTATCGATAACCGTATAGGTACCGCGTTCTCTTAGCTTAGAAATGATCTTTTGGGCTTCATCCGGCCTGACAAAATTTTCGGCCAAGATTTTTTTGACGCTGCGCACACCTTCATTGATCGCGTCTTCGTCGTTTGTCGCACAATACATACCCAACAGATATTCGAGCACATAGACAGGGACGTTTGCACCTTCTTTAATTTTCTTCGTGAGATCCTTACGGACAATCCGACCTGGAAAGACTTTGTTTAATCGCTCGTTCAACACATCTGAAGTATCACTTAAAACACGATGACTTATCTCCAATGGTTCTTCTTGCGGCAAATCGAAGTCGTCTTCGAATTGTTCAATTTCCAACACTTCGTAGTCTTTTTCGATCTCATTTTTCATGTGGCACCTCTACTCTAAAAATCCAAAGTCATCTGCAAAAGCAATATCCATCATGACGCCATGGCGCAATACTTCGATCTCATTTTTCTCATCATAAGCGACCAAATAATACAATTTTGATCGATCGTACTGTTGATTTTTGAAATTGAATTTCAGTCGGAAAATCCGTTTACTGGCATCAGAATCTCTCTTGTCTGCCCTGTGGATGATTTCATTTGAGATTCTCTCGCCGTCTTCAGAAATAAAGAATACTTTGTAATGCGTCTCTTTCACCACGTCACTTACAGGCTCCGGTTGAATGAAGTCCATGGAGAAAATAAGATTCGTGATCTTATGCACCATACTGACCAAGGCAATTTCAGCGGGCTTCGTCTCTGCCTTGCCTTTTTCAACCTTCACATCGATCACAGGGATAAGCATCTCCTGCAACGAAGAACCGCCATGCACATAGTTTTGCACGCCCCCTGAGGCTTTAAAAATAAGAGAACTTGTGGGCACTGTAACCCATCGAGAATCCTTGTTCTTTAGGAATATATTCATGGGATAAGAGGTGATGCCATCACCTTCAAGCGCAGCGTCAGATACAATGAAGCGACGCTTGACAGAGTCATTTTTATCTGAGGTGTGGATGATTTTGTCGGATTCCTCCAACTTATCTCGCTTGTAAATAAAGCCGTGATCTGCCGTCACAATAAAATGATGTGTATTGGCATTGACTGAAATGCGTTTGATGAGATCAAAGATGTCATCAATCGCCTTCGAGCAAGCATCAAATACTTCATTTCGAGAAGTCCATGTCTCTCCGATCGCATCGATTTCGTTGTGGTAGATATAGACCACATCCATTCCGGTAAAAATATCCCTTAATACTTGCTTGGATTTTCCCTTTACTTCAGAGAATTGAACACATCGACTTTGAGGAACATAGCTTTGCAATATGGCCTCTCGTTGTTTGAGGTCTCTTGCGGGTTTGTCATCCACCAATGTCTCAACATCTGAGACGTACTCCAAGCTTCGATGCGGCAATAAGGCCGCCATGCCAAGGCTTGTCTCCGAGGGAAGCATACTGATCATGGAATCCAACTTGGCCGTACATTTTTCATCATTATCCAGTTTGAAATAAAGTGATTGTCCGACCTCATAACGAAGAGCATCCGATATTATGACGACCACGCGATCTTTGCTATGACTCACATAGGTATTAAAGAAATTGCGTTGCCACATCGTTAGGGAAGGAATATCTTCCGCCTGTAACGCTGTGTTCCAACTATTCGTGCTTTTCATAAGAAACTTGTTGCTGTAGATGTTTTCTACCAAATCGCGAAGTTTTTCAAAAGCGCTATTCACCTGCAGTTGATCGTAATTGAAATAAAACTTGCGATACTGTTGGTCAATCTTATAGTCATCGGTAGCGTATTGCTTAAGGATATTCTCTAAACCTTCCGGGGCACGATAATTGGCCGCCCCGATAATGTGGACAGCACTTTCGATGAGGTGGTAAGCGGGTCTGAAATGTTCACCGTAGTGCTTTCTTCGACGATACTGACAAAGCTCCGAGATTGATTTTTCTGCCAGTTTAGCGCCAAGGTCTTCATTTAGGAGACGCTCGACCGCCCATCCGATGAGGATGTGATCGAAGACTTCAAAAGTATCGCATTCGACCAGTGAATCAGGAGAAAAGGATTCAAATACTTTTTCCACCTGCAATATTCCGGCCACACGATCCGACAGCTTATTGTAACGATCGCGGTAAAGGACATTGTTCATTAAGTTGTCGAGGAAGGCCATAATGTTTCCGACCTTGAACGAAACAAAGTTTTTCCATGCAAAGGGAATCTCAGCGTGCAAAGAACGTTGGGTATACGTGACGAACATGGTAATGGCCATTTTTTCAAGTGTGGGCGACTCATCATCATAACCAAACTGCTCGCTGCAAAGACGCCAGAAGGCTTGTAATAAACCGTATTTGTCGAATTCCATTAAGTATTCATTTTCGTCAAAGTCAAGTTCAGTGAGCACCACACGGACGACTTCATCAAATGAGGCTATTTTGGTTTTACAAAGAACGCTCATGAGAGCGACTTCGATGTTTTCTTGGGTGTAATTATCTAACTCAAGATCGTAAAATTTTTGCGTTCTATCCTTTGCGCCAAAGAATTTTATGTGCTTTTGTATCACCGGCTTATATTTTGGGTCAATCCCAAGATCAATCATCAGTAGGGATGCTCGGTCGGCAAAGAATTGCTTGGAGTATAAGAGCATATCCTCCAGGTGGTTTTCTCGCACGTTAGGTTTGGGGAAGGGTGCGTAGATTAAATAATGATTTTGCCGGTCCACTCGCTCAAAGTAGTATTTGGTGTAAAACTGATTATCTTTTTCCAGATGATATACCTGCGCGTTGTTTAACTCGAGCGCATCGATATCTTCGATGAATTCGGCATTGTCGTCATACCAGAAGATCAGTTTTCGAGTTTCCCCTGAAAGCTCGTCATTTAGCTTATCCGTGATTTGCTTTAAATTCAGTTCCGCCATCCTCGATCCTTCTTCCCTCAAATCTTTGCGAGCACTTCAAGTTTTTTGCCATCGCGATCAGTCTGGATTTTTTCGTAGTTTACTTTGACTCCGTCATCTAAATCGATAGGAGTACGCGCTAAGGCCAAATGGGCGATTTTTTCATCGTATTCTTTGGTTTCCTGCAGTTGTTTAATCAACTTCTCTTTACGCTTTATTGCCGCCGCTTTCTCTCGCTCATTGGTGCTGTTGTCGATCGTATCTTGCATCCGTACGATTTCATTTTCATAAATCCGCTGCATTTTATGGAGATAGTCAACCCGAAGTTTACCGATGGTGTCCTCGTCATAGCGATGCATATAGATTAAGGCTTTAAATCCGTTTCGTTTTCCACTGTCAAATAGCCAGTAGATAGGACGCTTTTTATAGATTTTGCAATGATCCTTGAAGAAGTCTTTAAGAACGTAGTTGCGGATGATCTCTCGGGGACTGTTTCCTTTGCCTCCTAAAGCATCAGCAATAAAAGTCAGGTTTTCTTCCAGAGTTTTCTCACCATAAACTACGCGGATAAAATCTACAAACCGTCCCAAAATATCATCGTCAAAATACTCGTCGTCGCAGATGGGGAGAATATTGTCCTTGTCTGGAATGAACGAACGATATTTACCCGCATCCCAGTCGCCGCCCGCATAGGCAAGCCCCTCCGTGTCGAGAGAGTAACGCCCGAACATACAGCCGACTGCATAGCTGATGAGACTACGAATATCGCGCCCTAGATCGGCACGGCGTACAGTCACATCCTTGTTCTCGACCTCCGACGTGAGTTCGTCCTGCAAACCGTAGATTTCAATAAAGAGGCTGTTGAGTTCTTCTTCGTTAGCTTTAAGCTGATTGAAACGGCCCTCACATAATAATTTCCACGCTTTATATGCCGAACTGAGACGTTTGGTAGGCTTGTTATCGCCCCATGCGTAAGCACCAGACATTGATAGTTGCACCAATGGGTGCATTTTAAAGTCCCAAGAGGTTTCAAAGGAGTCCCAATCAGCCCGTGATTGCGAAATATTAGAAACGACTATAGAGTCTATGAATTTCTCTTTTTCGCTACTCATCAGGATAGGAACTCGATCCAATTCGTTCATTTTATAGTGAAAAGTTGAACTCAAAACAGTGAGATATTCGTTAACGACGACTGAGTTATACAAACCCATTATATAATTTAGCTTATCATTCGAAATCAATATTCCCGGACCCGCCATATCAAACAGATATCTTTCTTCCAGCAATCTACAGCTGAATGCTTTAGAGGTCAGATCAGTGAAAGTAATGCCCTGTTTAAATCTGAATTCATCTCTTACAAGGCTAGCACTGCTATTATTTGCATATGATTCCAGTGCAGCATTGGACCAGTTGATTACATATTCGATGTTGCCAAACCACTTTCTAAATTTCCCGCCCTTGGCATACAATTGAAATTCTTGGCCAATGCTAAATCTATCAACTTCCCAAAGGAATCTCAAGAATTGATCGTTGTTTGCCGTTTTATTTCCCGCGACCATAGCATCCACAAAATTCGAAAGAAATGAAGCGTTTTCATAATTCAAAAAGAATTTTTCCCCAACCCAGTAAGCCACAGGACTACCCGGAATCTTTTCAAAACGTCTGGAGACCGAGCGATAACGATGTTCACCACCTAAGAAGGCAATTTCCTTTTCATCTTGGCTAGTATAGTCAATAAGTCTGACATAAGTGCCTGAATATCCCGGGTTCGTTCGAGCACTCAGCACAAATGCAGTGGTCTGCACAACTTCACCGCCAATCTCCTCAAATGCCCGTGGTCCGAGATGAGCCATATTTACGATATCGCGTTGTAGCAGCTTCAATCGCAAATTTTCGTAACTTGATAGGAACATCCAAGCATGTTGCGTAATCATGGCTTGATAACCCGAAAGGCTTAGTAATTCAATGCAGCGTTCAATAAACGAAGCAAACAAATCTCTCCTGCTATCCGGATAATTATCTTTAAGGAAGCTAGAAAACTTGCCTGACAATTCGCTCGAAGCCCTATACGGCGGATTAGTCACCACCACATCATACGTCTGAACCAACAATCTTTTGAAGTTCCATGCATTCAACTTCGTCTCATAGTCAACGTCAAGCATGGCTACCTGAACATCTGTTGGTGCCTCAGGCATCGGTCCGAGTTCATCAATACGTACAAGTGAGCCAAACTCCTCACCCTCAGGAAATCCTTTAGGGTAGTAAACCTGCGGTTTCACACCCATCTCAAAGATACGACGATTGTGGTGTCTCGCCTTCATCATCAGGGAGAAATAAGAAAGTTGGTACGCCCTCCGATCAATATCAAGGCCATAGAGATTTTGCTCCAAAATCAACCTTGCTGCATCTTGCTCCGTATACCCCATACTGCGGTAGATTTGCATTAACACATCAAAAGCGTAAACCAGAATATGCCCGCTCCCCATACAGGGGTCAATGACGCGAATATCTTCAGGATTAAGTTTTCTATATTCCTTGCGAAGGTTATCGAGTTTCTCCTGGACCTCAGCTTCTTGCTCGGCCTCATCCAAGTAATATTTCCAATTCACCTTTAACTCATCATTAGGGTGTCCTTCAAGCCACAACCTTCCCAGCGAATTTTCAACCATATATCGGACGATCCAATCCGGGGTAAAAAGCTGAGTCGCCGCGGGAATCTTTTCTTTTGTGATCTTTACATTCTTTTTCAGCGCATCAAATACTTCTTGCTTAGGCTCCGTATTGTAATACTGGTACATCCATCCAATAATCTGAACAGCATCGCTGAAATCTTCTTCAGAGATATCATTGACTAAGTGGTAAACCACATCTTCTTTATCTGTGAAGGATATATTTAAAAGAAGCTCCGTGTAGTCGTTCGTTCTCTCGAACAATTCCGGCAAAATCGCATTCAGTGCATTACACTGCTTAATAAAAAGCATGCGAAACAATTCATCCAGCTTATTGTCATATTTGAGCTGAGCAATTCGATCTTTCTCAAAAGCAGAATAATCGAGATCAACCTCCAACGCATGCGTGACCAGATCCGGCTCTGTTTTTCCTTCATTCACCGATGAAAGAACTCGAGTTCCTGTCGGAAGATAATCATTGACCTCCATAAACCGAATGGCAATCAGGCGGTTGAACCAGGTATACGCCACCTCTTCCATGACATTATGAAAAGCTACGGCGTATTTTCCATCTTTGGTTTTTCCTTGAATTTCTTCAACCAACATCCTCCGCTGTTCAACCTCAACACCCGTAATAGAACTGGGCTCTCTAGTGCCGATATCGAAGAATTGCACTGTTTCAGTCGACTGCGGCAACGGATCTTTGATCCCCCTTGCAGTGATCCCCAAAAGACCCGCTTTATAAGTGATATCCGAGATAAGCTTATTTCTTGCCCAGATCGCAAAATTCTTGATCGCCGTTTTGTTCATGCTGCTCCCCGTTAGAATTCAATATTGATAATCGTGTCTTCATCCAACTCTTTTTTGATTTGATCTTTCAGCTCTTGAATATATCGATCTAGGTCCTCTACCTTTTCAATCCGCCAAGATGAAGCCAAACTAACCGATTTAATGCTAATATTCCTTTGCTTTTTGACCGCAGGTTTTGGATCCCCATCGCCCCCCACATACGCACCCGGTTCATCCGTCACTTCGACATCTTTTGCAGCCATTTCATTCAGCAATCTTACCTTGAGCGTATCGACTTCGAGCTTCACGCTTTGAAGCACCGAAACATTGTTGCAAGTTCTCGCTTTCTCTCGGACATCTGCGAATTGCTTGAGGTATGAGTCTTTCAAATCTTCCCGGTATGGTTTCGTATCTAACACTTCGAAGACCCTATCTTTAGCCGCCTCAACAGCTTGAAGAATAGGTCCCGCCATCTGATCCAACACGGTCGTATATGCTTCTTTGAATTGATTCGTGAGGCCCGGAAGCTGGTGTATGTCGCCGTAGGGGGCATCTTTTAGCAAAATTGCTTTAATGCGATTGGCCGTTCCCTCAACTTGTGGCTCAGCGATGAACGTTTTGCTGTCATCATAGATATCCATTAATTTTAAGGCATCTTTGAAAAGGCTTACTTGTTGACCTGCGTAGAAAGCCTTAACCGGCTCATATGCCTCAGCAAACTCAAAGAAAGTATCACGGCTTGAATAGACTTTTTGGAAAAATTCTGAAGGCGACTGGATTTGAATTGTTCCTCTCAACAACCCTTTGCCCTGTCGGACCGTCTTCATCCCCGGCAGACGACCATCAGAACCTAACAGCTCCATTTTTTCTAACTCATTGAAAAGATCTTCACCATAACCTTGGAAAGACTGCATGATCGAGTCATCATCGTCATTAATACCTCGAGTGCCGAAAAGCTCTCGCATTACATCCTTAACGGCTTTCTTCTCCTCAACACCAGCCTGCTGGCGGCGATCAATGAGCAGTTTTTCGACATACTCTTTCTTCGTAATATAGCGAATAATATCTTCTGTCTGCCTATTAATAAGCGTCACTGCATCGCCACTCACCGAAAAAGCAATATCCCCATCCCTGAATAATTTTGCGACGATCCACTCCACATCGTCTTCCACAAAACCATAGGGGGCATTCATAAAGCGATCCAACAAACTTTTCATTGACGTCTTAGTATGCATTGACGAATTTCCAGCGATATAACCCAAAACATCATGAATCGCATGAGGATTTACTTGCTGATCGTCATCCAGTCCTACTGACTGCTGTTTTGAAGATCTAAAAAGCGCTCGGATATTAGCTTCACCCATAGCGACATCAATGTAAGAGAGCTTGTGATAGACGCTTGAGACTAATAGTCCTAACGCATCGTTGATACGCGCCGATATATCCTTTGTATTGATCGAGCTGCGGTCACCATTGACGTAGATCGCCGCATTTTTCAAGGCATCCTGCAAGAACAATTTGGCATTGCCATTTCGCTCTCGCATCTCTCGTTGCTTGCCTTCCCGAATTTGCTCAAATTTGCTTAGCTGGTTAGCTGTCGTATGTCTCAAATAGTTTTCAATTTTTAAGGCACTCCGCAATTCATCTAAAAAAGCGAAATCATCTTTGAGCACAACAAGTACTTCTTTTTTCTGATCGGATATCATACGTAACGTTATTTCATCATCCACATATTCTGAGTTTGGCGTTAAGATATGCACCCCGATAGCATGATTCTGGTTCGCCTTATAAGGCCTGTCATCGACTTTTTGATTGAATGAAAAATTATAACGACCGTTATGCTCAAGATAGCGATACTTCTTAACACTAAAGATGTCTTCAAAAATAATTTCTGACACCTTGCTTATTACATCTGCCATCTCGACAGCCTGGTTTTCAATCTCCCGGTTAATTTCTTGCTCTTCATTCGTCAAGAAAATGTAATTATCGCCATGTTTATGAACGAGCATCTGTCGGACTAAAATGCCCAGCGCTTCCTCAACACGTGCTTTTAAAGCAATGCGATCCGTGTCAATATCCGAAATCATGAGACTTGTGACATTCTCAGCATTAGCGGGGATTCCATCAACGTACTTAATCAGAAACAATGTCTTTAATACATTGACATTGAAGCAATCTTCTTCATTATCCGGGTTGATATAGTCATTTTCAGCGGCTTTTATAATAACGCCTTTGTGGACGTGATCGAGGAACTGGTGAAGCGCATCATAAAAGATGTTGAAGGGAA
>LSQX01033755.1_pt1 | contig 19678 bp, 15 predicted proteins | sample 654561 | NCBI WGS metagenome assembly LSQX01 (sample SAMN04489861, study PRJNA283612) | anaerobic digester metagenome | isolation source: 4 biogas reactors fed with cattle manure at either 37C or 55C with and... | place: Denmark: Kongens Lyngby | collected 2014
ACCAGATAAATAAAGCCATCCGCGTCACGCCTGGCAACGTCACCGGTATATAGCCAGCCACCTTTTAGGATTTCAGCGGTTGCTTCAGGGTTGTTGTAATAACATTTCATTATGCCGGGGCCGCGGACAATTAACTCGCCAACCTCGTCTGTTGCAGCTGATTCGCCTTTTTCATTGACAATATCGGCTTCCCAGAGGTAGCCGGCTTTCCCGATCGCGCCGACTTTGTGGATATTATCCACACCCAGATGTACACAGCCGGGTCCGATCGACTCGCTGAGGCCGTAGTTTGTATCATATTGATGGTGCGGGAACACTTTTTTCCAGCGTCTGATCAGGCTGGGCGGAACAGGCTGGGCGCCTATGTGCATTAAGCGCCATTGCTCAAGCCGGCATTCTTCCAGCTTCAGCTCGCCGCATTCAATCGCGTCCAGAATATCCTGCACCCAGGGGACGAGCAGCCAGACAATTGTCACCTTTTCTTCGGAAATAGCCCGGAATACCCACTCCGGCTTTACGCCGCGCAAAAGGACCGCGCGGCTCCCGGAAATCAGGCTGCCAAACCAATGCATTTTTGCGCCGGTATGGTACAGCGGCGGGATGCACAGAAAAACATCGTCTGCAGTTTGGCTGTGATGGTTCTGTTCAGTCAGGCAGGAGCCGGTCAGCACCCGATGTGAGTGCAGAATCGCTTTGGGAAACCCAGTTGTACCTGAGGAAAAGTAGATGGCGGCATCATCCTCGTCAAGCAATTCCACAGCAGGTGCTGTAGAACTGCAATAGGAAACCAGTTTATCGTAGCTGTCAGCAAAGGTGGGCTTGTTGTTACCCACATAAAACAGGTTACGCACCTGCGGAATGTGATCAAAAATTGTTTCTACACGTCCAATGAATTCCGGTCCGAAAATGAGCGCGTCAACTTCTGCCAGTTCCAGACAGTACTGGATTTCCTCGGCGGTATAGCGATAATTCAACGGTACGGCCAGCGCGCCTGTCTTCAGGATGCCAAAATAAATTGGCAGCCACTCGAGGCAGTTCATCAACAGGATGGCCACCTTGTCCCCTTTTTTTATCCCACGAGTAAACAGGAGATTGGCAAAGCGATTGGCTTTGATATCAAATTCTTTCCAGGTTATTTCCCGGCGGTATTTTTCTGTCGAAGTTGTTTCAATCAAGTTGAATTCGCGCCAGGTCATGGCATGGTCCGGCTGGTTTGCCGGGTTAATTTCAACCAGGCTGACTTTATTAGGGTGCAGCCGAGCGTTCTTTTCTAAAAAATCGGTAATAGCCATATACTAGAATCCTTTCATACCTTGGATATTTTGAACCAGTCCGGCCGATAGGTCAAGAGATAGTATGATTCGCACAGGAATTCCGACTGCGTTTGCAATGTTGACATTTTGCAGTCACATTTGTCGAGTACTCTAAAAACAGAAGAAGTCAAGCAAAGAAATCATAAGCAAAAATCCGGGGAAGATGTTCAGCGTGAGAGTATTCAAAAACCCGATGAAGGATGTGGTAATTATGATGAATATTATATATGAAGCGATTACGGGTATCATGCAAAAATTAGCTCGCAATTGGAGGTTTGTGGAACCTGTTCCCGTGAAGGTTGTGGCGCAACAGGATTATCAAAAGCGACAAATTTTTTCTGTTCTCCAAAATAGTTTAGCTAACAGAGAAATCAGCGATGCTGAATATATCCGCCAAGTTGAGCGCTTACGCATTTAAAACGAACTGAAAAAACAGCTCATGGCTGTGTAATTGCTTTTGTGCGTCTGTCGACGCTCTACATAAAAGGCCGAAATGCAATACGAACCGACTGGATCAACCGATCTGGTCGGTTTCGTAGTTTGCCGGCCTGTTTATGTTGTTATTTACTGGCAATTTTTGTATCATTAAAAATTGGACGGTTTCGGAAAATTAAGAAGAATCGAGCTATATTTCGGTTGTTCAGGCGATTTTAGTATACTTACCGCAACAGTTTGAGATGGAGAAATAAAAATGGAGAAACCGGATCTGCTAGGCAGATGGACAAAAGAGAAATCTGAGGATCTTTATGGTACACGGAATTGGGGAGCTGGCTATTTTTCGATCTCGAAAAAAGGTGAAGTCGTAGTAAACCCCAGCAAGAATAGTCCGGAAAATGCTGTCAGCCTTATGGACATCGTTACCGGCATTCGTGAGCGCGGCATGGATATGCCAGTGCTTCTTCGCTTTGAAAATCTACTGGATTCACAAATATCGTTGATAAATAACTCATTTGCTGACGCTATAGCACATTTGGGTTACAAAAATTGTTTTCGCGGTGTTTATCCTATAAAAGTCAATCAACAACAACAGGTGGTTGAAGAAGTGATTCGCTTTGGCGAACGCTATCACCATGGACTTGAAGTCGGCAGCAAAGCAGAGCTGATCGGTGCTTTGCCCATGATGAAAGACAGCGAAGCCTGCTTAATCTGCAATGGCTATAAAGATGAAGAATTCATTGACCTCAGCCTTTACGCAACAAAAATGGGTTTTAGGATTTTCATGGTTCTTGAAACCCCGGCTGAGCTTGACGCGATACTTGAACGATCAGAAGCTCTGGGTGTAAAGCCGAATATCGGCGTCCGGATTAAAATCGCAGCTAAAGCCGGTGGCCACTGGACAGATTCTGGTGGTGACCGCAGTATTTTCGGTCTCAATGTAACAGAGGTAATAGCTGTTGTAGATAAACTACGCGAGCTTAATATGCTTGATTCCCTTAAGCTGTTGCATTACCACCTTGGTTCTCAAGTTCCTAATATCCGCGCTATCCGCAGTGCGGTTCATGAAGCCCCCCGGATATATGCCGAGTAGGTTCGTGAAGGCGCCCCCATGGGTTATCTCGACCTGGGCGGTGGCCTCGCTGTCGACTACGACGGCTCCAGTACTAACTACACGAACAGCCGTAACTATACAGTTGAGGAATACTGTAGTGACGTAGTTGAAGCAGTTATGTCAATCCTTGACCCCAGCGAGGTGGCACATCCGGTATTGATTACAGAATCCGGCCGGACAACCGTTGCTTATTATTCTGTGCATATATGCAATGTGATAGATGTCGCCAAAAAAGAAGAATTCGAACTGCCTGAAAGCTTGGACCCCGACGCTCCAGAGCAAATGAAGAACCTGTTTGATGTGTATCATAGTGTGACCCTGAAGAAAATTCAGGAATGCTACAATGACGCACTCTATTACCGTGATGAAATCCGCGATATGTTTAAGCATGGCCAGATTTCATTGCGGGAACGCTCTCTTTCGGAAAAAATCTTCTGGAACACGATCAACCTGATCGCTCATGAACAAACCAAATTAAAACACCGACTGCCTGAGTTTGAAGATCTGGACAGCGCGATTGCAGACACCTATTATTGTAACTTTTCAGTTTTCCAGTCGATTCCGGATAGCTGGGCGATTGATCAGCTTTTCCCGATTTTGCCGATTCATCGCTTACTGGAAATGCCGAAGCGCCAAGCGATCATTGCTGATCTCACCTGCGACTGTGACGGCATGATAGATCATTTTATCGATTTACACGATGTAAAGAGAACTTTGCCGCTACATGAGCTGAAAGATGGCGAGGACTACTATCTGGGCTTTTTCCTGGTTGGTGCTTATCAGGAAACATTGGGAGATTTACACAACCTTTTCGGCGACACTAATGTTGTCAGCATTCGAATCAACGATGACGGAACTTTTGATCTTGTTAAAGAGCTGCATGGTGATAGCGTTTCTGATGTTTTGTCTTATGTTGAGTTTGATCCGAAGCGTTTGCTGACGAGGTTCCGCCATATTGCTGAAGCCGCGGTACAAAAGGGTTTGATCAACGCTGCGGACCGCAAAGAAATTATGCGTGCCTACGACAATGGCATGCGCGGGTATACCTACTTCGAGAATTAATAAGCGCAATAAAGATTCGGAAAATCACTGGTTAACACATATAATCAAATAAACAGCTTTGTCTTCGGCCTTTATATGATTGGAGAGGGAGAAAAATGGACACGATTAAAAAATATCTTGACAACATTTTTGCCGGTCTGCCCAATACTGATGCCGTACTCAAAACCAAACGTGAATTACTTGCAGCAATGGAAGAGAAATACCTTGCCCTGAAAAATGAAGGGCAAACAGACAACGAAGCCTTGGGCACCGTGATTTTGCAATTTAGCAACGTCGATGAAATTGTCAGACAGCTTGGGGCGCAACAAAGCGGCACAGATCCAAATCCACCTCACATTGCGAGTCCAAATCAGCCTCAAATTACAAGTCCAAATCAGCCTCAATTTACAGGTCCAAATCTGCCTCTTTTAAAGGAAGAAGAGGTTCGTGAGTATATTTCGGTAAACCGCAATGCTGGTTTGCTGATTGGCTTGGGTGTTTTCTTAATTATTTCCGGGGTAGCATTAATGGTATTCCTCGCTGGCATGGGTGATTCGGGGATATTCTCAAACGGCCAAATTAACGATGCCGGCGGTGTGATCGGCGTAATTGTAATGTTCCTTTTCATTGCGATTGGAGTTGGCTTATTTATTTTTAGCGGCATCCAAGTGGAACGCTTCAAATATCTGGAAAAAGGCTTTGTCCTGCCAGATAACCTGCGTGAGGAAATCAGCCGGAAGTATGATAAACAAACCCCATCATTTACGGCTGCAATAATTATCGGCGTTGGTCTCTGTATCCTTTCACCAGTTCCCGTGTTGCTCACTGCTGTAATTTCGGGCTTTGAGGGCTACGCTGCAGCGGCGCTGCTGCTGTTGCTTGTCGCCATTGCTGTCTTCATTTTTATTAAAGCCGGTATGGCGCGTGAATCTTATCAGCGCCTGCTCCAGATCGAGGATTATTCACCGGAAAAAATTGCTGCAGACAAAGTAACTGGTGCAGTTGCGGGTGTGGTTTTCCCCCTTGCTGCCTTGTTCTATCTCTACCTTGGATTTTTCCGTGGGCTGTGGCACCCGGGCTGGTTGATCTTCCCTGTTGTCGGCATCCTGTTCGGGATTTTTTCAACAGTCTACGAAACGATTAAAAAGAGCGGTAAATAACAATAAATTTTTGATTTATGACTGAACTATAAAGCCAGACCGAAAGCTGGTCATAATACGACTTAACAGAAAAGGTGCACTGATAATGAGTTCTAGCATGCAGATCCTGATTATAATGATTCTCTATGTAGCCGTTGTTGTTGGAATTGGTATTTATTACGCCAAACGCGCCAATGAGAGTTCGGAAAATTTTCTATTGGGCGGGCGTCAGCTGGGGCCATGGATAACCGCCATGGGTGCGGAAGCCTCTGACATGAGCGGCTGGCTGCTCATGGGGCTGCCGGGAGTTGCTTACTATGTTGGCTTAAGTGACGCTATCTGGACAGCCATCGGGCTTCTGATCGGTACCTATTTGAACTGGCTGCTGGTTGCCAAGCGCATTCGCAGTTATTCAGTTGTTGCCGGCGATGCGATTACTATTCCAGATTTCCTTAGCAATCGCTATAAGGAAAACAAAAAAATAATTCTCATGATTGCCGCAGTGTTTATTCTGATTTTCTTTACCGTCTACGCGGCCAGTTGTTTCGTCACCGTTGGCAAGCTTTTCAGTACACTGTTCAATACTCAATATCAAACAATGATGTTAGCAGGCGTAATTTTTGTGGTCGCCTATACCTTTATCGGCGGATTTTTGGCAGAAAGTGCCTCGGATTTTATGCAGGGCGTAATTATGTTTTTTGCTCTGATGGCAGCCCTGATTGTTGGCGTTTTGAAGGCCGGAGGAGTTGGCGCCATCATCGAAAATGCCCGCCAGATTCCGGGGTTCCTCGAATTTTTCGGTATGGCCCAACCCGTCCTGGCTGATGGCGTCCAGGTAATTGAAGCCGGTAAGCCCGTTTTTGGCGCTGCTGTGCCTTACGGGCTTCTCACGATTATTTCGACGTTATCCTGGGGCCTCGGCTATTTCGGCATGCCTCAGGTACTGCTTAAATTTATGGCTATCCGCAAAATTGAGGAGCTTACCTTGTCACGCCGCATCGCCGTAATCTGGTGCGCGATTTCACTGGCCGCAGCTGTTTGCATTGGCATAATCGGACGAGTCCTCTTCCCGACTGCCCTGTTAACTCAAAGTGATGCTGAAAGCATCTTTATCCTGATCTCTTCCAGCTACTTCATCCCCGTTTTTGCCGGTTTGGTAATGGCAGGCATACTGGCAGCAACAATCAGCTCATCGGACTCTTATCTGCTGATTGCAGCCTCATCTGTGTCAAAAAATATTTATCAGGGAATAATAAGGAAGAAAGCCTCCGACCGGGCTGTGCTTATCGCCACTCGCGTTACCCTGATTATTATCGCCTTGACAGCAATGGTGATCGCGCTCGACGAAAACAACCGGATTATCTTCAGCGTAGTATCCTTCGCCTGGGCCGGCTTTGGTGCTACCTTCGGGCCGATAATCCTGTTTTCGCTTTTTTGGAAGCGCACAACCAGAGCCGGCGCCATTGCCGGAATGGTCAGCGGCGGTGCCATGGTATTTATCTGGAAATTATTGCTTAAACCACAGGGTGGCGTTTTTGGGATTTATGAATTACTGCCGGCTTTTGTTGTTTCCTGCCTGGCAATCCTGGTTGTATCCTTGTTGACACCTGAACCCGACATCGGCATCAAAGAAGAATTCGAAGCAGCCAGGCAACTTATTACTGAGTAGGCGGTCTAAACCAGATCGGAATTTGCCGTTGGCGGCTTTCGGCTGGCGCCTCATAGCTGGGATTAGGTTTTTCAACTCGCATAAACACCGCCTGACTTTTGCGATTGATCGGCACCTCAGTGCCGCTGACTTCACCAGTAAGATAACCAGTGGCAGTAATCAGGTTATATCCTTTAAACAGAGGTACGTTCTTAATTGTTACTACACCGCCTTCACCGGATATCCTGGCGAATTCCGAGTGGTTAACAGTAAGCTCCACCCACTCGCAATTTGTGTATACTTTCAAATCAATCACATTTTTCGTGCGCTCAATAAAGCGTCGGCCGGTAATATAAACGAACTTTTCCGCCGACCATTGAGCTTTGTAGAAGTAAAAAGCATCTTTGCGCAGGTAGCGACCGTAAGTAACCAACCCTTTGTTGTTACGCCCCCGGATTCCGCCTTCATTGCGAATACTGGAAGCAAAATCGAACATGTTCCAGACAAAAGAACCCCACACCCATGGCCTGTCCTTGATGATCTGCCAAATAGTTTCATGGTATAGCGCTTGAAATTCTTCGGTGTAGTCTTGTTTCACAGGGTTTTCACTATGATACTGCAAAATCCCATCAACACCATATTCAGAAATGCCGAGACAAATACCGGGCTGCTGGGCGTGAAAATCATCGAGCCAGACACCCAGGTCGCTCATTTCGCCTGCATACCAGCCGTCATACCGGTTGTAGCCCACCGCATCAGTTATTGTATTATAGGAATCTTCAATCGGGACTGTCATTAGATTGGCCATAGTCGTTAAGCGGGTGCTGTCCTCAAACTTAGCTAACGCGTTCAGTTCGCTAACCAGTTTCCGCACTGCCGGATTTTCGCCGCTAATCTGAATTTCGTTTTGAATGCCCCAGAAGCAAATTGAAGGGTGATTGATATTCTGGCGAATTAATTCTACCAGCTGTTGCTTAGCGTTTGCTCCGGTTGCGTCGGTTTCGGACATTCTGGTTATAAAAGGGATTTCTGTCCAAACAATAATCCCTTCCCGGTCACAAAGTTCATAAAAAAACGGATCATGCTGGTAATGAGTCAGCCGAACGGCATTGGCGCCGATTTCCTTGATGCAATCCATATCCTCTTGCTGATCTTCGCGCGATATTGCCCAGCCCACGTCCCGACGGTCCTGATGCCGGCAAACGCCATTCAGCCTGTAAGGCTTGCCGTTAAGCAGGAAGCCTTTCTGCGGATCAATTCTGCACCGGCGCAAACCTGTTCTAAAATGCAGTTCATCCAGTTTGTCGTTATATCCTTCCAGGCTGACTTGAACTTCATATAAATAAGGATTGGCAATTCCTTCCCAAAGAACAGGATCGTCCAGCTGTATCGGCAGCAGAACTTCAGTTTCACTCGCAGGTAGAAGTGCCAGGTTCCTGGCACCGTAGGCAACTACATGCCCATCTTTTGCCAGCAATTCAACCCACAAACGTACGTTGCTTTCCTCAGTGCTGTCATTGCTCACCAAAGCCCTGATCGTTAACAAGGCGTGGTCAGCGCGGATTTGATCCTGGACAACCGAAACACCGGCTGAACCGGCATCGAGCATGCTGAAATGAATTTCGTCAGTAATAACCAGATTTACATCACGGTAAATGCCTCCGAAGAAAGTAAAGTCGCCGATTTGCGGGTAAACGTCGGGGTGGGTGGTATTATCGACCCGCAGGAAGATTTCATTTTCACCGTCCACCAGCCAGAAGCGTGTGACATCGAACCGGAAGGTTGAAAAGCCGCCGCGGTGTTTGCCTACACGGTGCTCGTTGACAATCACTTCGGCAATGCTGTTGACACCAAGGAATTCCAGGAAAATCCGTTTGCCTGTGTCGGTAACCGAGCCAGAAACAGAACGCTTATACCAGCAGGCGCCACGATAGTAAGGGTCACCGGTACCGCCATCGCTGGCGTTCCAGGTATGGGGAAGATCAATCTTCTCCCATTTAACCCAGGCATTTCTGTCCAGTGCTTCATCGCCGACATCTTTACGGACGAATAACCAGCCTTGATTCAGATTGATGCTCTCTCTCATTGTTCGGCTCCTGCAATTACTTAATGCTGGAAATTATAGCACGAATATTTTTTAAAAAGAGGCGGCATGTTACCAAGAAGGATAGCAAGAAGCCCCAACAAAAGCATAACCCCGGGCCACCACACCCGGGGTTATCTACTGGAGGAGAATAAATGGAGGTTTGAGTGAAGAACCCATTCACCGGAGTATCCGGCTTCTTCTTCTTCATATAACCGATCCAGTATTTGATCGATTAGGTTCTGCCCTTGGGATAATAATAGAAGTTAATTATGAAAAGAATGTGGCATTCATGTGATGTTTTGTGAAAGCAATATAGTCCAACAGGCTAACAATTTAATCCGATGTTTACTGAAGCCCGGCTTAAATGGTCAGGACATTGCACAAAAAAACGTTGTTTTATGCAAAGATTGTCCAAATAATAAACAACTATTTGTATTCTGTTTCGGAAACAGACTTGTTAAGCTTAGGTTGGTTCCAGATACCATTTTGAAGGGAGATCGTCTATGAAAAAAATTATTACAGTTCTACTGGTTCTGACGCTTGTTCTCTCACTAACAGCATGCGCAGGATCCACCACAACGACAACCGCCGGCACAACAACCGGCACAACGGCTGGCACAACAGCTGGCACAACGGCCGGTACAACGGCAGGTACGACCAAAGCCTCCAACAAATATGACGACGCAGCCGAAATCAACATTGGAATTGTCACCTCAATCACCGGTGAGCGTGCCCAAAACGGCGCCTACACCAAAGAAGCAATCGACATGTGGCAAAAAGACGTAAACGACGCCGGTGGCATCATCGGTAAAAAAGTCAACATAATTTATGAAGACGACCAAAGCACTGACCAGGGCGGCGCCAATGCCTATCAGAAACTGATGAGCCGCGGCAATATCAACGCAACCTCAGTTTCTCTGTACAGCTCGATAGTTCTTGCTCTGGAGCCATACATTAAGCAGTATGAAATCCCGACCTTTACTGGCGGCAGCTCTGCTAAAATGGCAACACTCGGCAACAAGTTCCTCTGGCAGATCCGCTACAATGACACCCTCGCGGGTTCAACCATGGCTAAGGCCGCCATTGAAGTTCTTAAGATGAAGAAACCGGTTATTATCCATGAATCCGACTCTTTTGGCCAAGGCCTTGCTGACGCAACTCGCAAAGAACTGATCAAACTGGGCCTCAAGGACGAAGACATCGCCGACTATACCTACAATAAAGGCGAGAAAAACTTCGCGCCTGCCATTGCTATTCTCAAGGATAAAGGCAGCGACGGCATTATCGCCGTTTCACAGCAAATCGAAGCTTCACTGATCATGATGCAGGTTAAAGCCTCCAATCTGACTGTTCCCTGCATTGGCTCAACATCCTATTGCTCTGAAATCGCCATTCAGAATGCTGGCGATGCTGCCGAAAACTGGTATTCAGTTTCCGACTGGTCACCAACCGTCCAAACTCCTGCGGGTAAAGCCTTCGTGGAAAAATACAACCAGATCTACAAGAAGGATCCCGACCTGCCCTCAACAACCAACTACGACAGCGTCCAGCTGATCAAAGTTGCTATAGAAGCCGCTAATAGCTGCGAGCCTAAGGCAATCAATGAAGAAATCGGCAAAATCAAAGGTTTTGTCGGTGTAGCCGCAACCTATTCTCCTAATGCAGACCGTATCTGTGCCACCTCACAGTTTCTGACCAAAAATGTTGGCGGCAAAGCCGTTATCCAGGAAGTTGTCTCCCGCTGATTGAAGTCTATCGCACGCTTCTGACTCATATGCACACGAAAACTTAACGTATCTAGACCGGCAAGGGGGCCCCGTTGATTTCCTGAGGATTCCGGGGCTTTCGCCGAAAAAACTGAATGCTATTTATTTTCTGGGGAAAATGGAACACCAGGAAAAATGCGCAACTGCGCACAGAATATTGACTAAACTGAAAACGAATGCTATCTTAGAATAAGCTGTACAAGGTATAGACAAGTTGACCAAAAAGTCAAAGTATTATTGTGATCATTGCACAATCAAGACTTGTCTTGATGACAACTCAAACTATTAGCGATTCCGTTAACTAGGAGGGTAACAATCGCAACAACCTCGTATCAGAATATTCCAGTCAACTCAAAAAAGCAAAGGAGAAAACAATGAGTAAGAAAATTCTTATTTTGTCCCTGGTAGCAGCACTGATTCTGGCCATGACAGGTTGCGGTACTGCAGCAACAACCACAACAGCCACCACAGCTGGCACCACAGCCGGCACAACAGCCGGTACAACCGCCGGCACGACAGCCGGTACCACACCGGGCGGCACAACCACACAGGCAAGCGGCGGCAAGTTCCTGATTGGAACTTATCTGCAGATGACCGGCAGTAACGCAGTCCCCGGTACCGATGCCAAGCGCGGTATTGAGCTGGCTGTTAAAGAAATTAACGCAGCCGGCGGCTTCAACGGCGCGAAAATTGAAACAATCCACTACGACACAACCGGCAAAACAGAAGAAGCCGTTAAAGTTGTACAGAAGATGCTGAGCAACGATAACGTTGATGCCATCATCGGTTCAGTCAACTCCAACGAAGTTTCTGCTTGCATCTCTTACATCAACGACGCCAAAGTTTTTAACTTCGGCCTCGGCACATCCGCAACCTGGATGGAGGATCAGAGCAAAATTTACACCTTCCGCGCCAGCTCCAACAACAACCGCATTGTTCCGCAGGATGTTGATTTGCTTAAAGACAAGCTGAAATACACCTCAGTCGCGGTTATGAACGGTACCGATGACACCGGTAAATCCACAGCTGATGCTTTCATTCAAGCCTGTGAAGAAAAAGGCGTCAAAGTGACCACCCGTCAGCAATGTGACTCCAATGATACCGACTTCGCCGGCCAGATCACTCAGATCATCAACTCTAAGCCGGACACCGTCTTCATGTCACTGATCGGCTCAACCTTTGGTCCTTTCGTGAAACAGCTCCGTAATATGGGCTACACCGGCACCATCTGCTGTAAAGAAAACTATTCAACACAGTACCAGCAAATCGCTGGTGCCAAGGAATCAAACTACATCTATTTCGCATATCCATACGTAACCTATAATGCTATCGAAGACTGCGAAATCCCCGTCGTTAAGACTTTCCTGGAAAAATTCAAAGCTGAATACGGCGAACTCAACGTGCACGAATCCGCTTACCGTGGTTACGACACAATGATGGCCATGTGGGAAGCTGCAAAGATCGCTGGCAAGAACGATGACGAATCACTGCGCGAAGCTATGATTAAAGTTAAAATCCCCGGCCTCGGCGGCGAACTTGATTACACCAAGGGTGACCGTGAAGGCTACAGCAAGTTCATGGAATTCATTCTGGTTGACGGCAAAGACATCCCGCTGGATGACTGGCTGGCAAGCGGCGGCTATGAAGAATATAAAGCTGCCACTGGTAATGAAAAATAAATTTTTGAAGCCACATGGTTTGCTGAACAAACCTTGTATTCTACTACTACAGCAAACGCTCAACTAGTGTGGAAAAAAGCGGGTGGCACCTTAGGGAGTTACCCGCTTTTCCACCGCTCAATACTTAACTAACTTTGTCAGGATGGGGGGAAGACCAAGTGTTTGCAATCCTTTTGGTCAACGGCCTGATCATCGGTGCTATATATGGGCTGATAGCGCTCGGCTACAGTCTGATTTACCGGGCTTCAGGCCTAATGAGCTTCGTTCAAGGTGACATGATCACCGTAGGAGCTTATTTAGGCATTACATTTTATACCGTATTAGGTATAAATATTTACCTTTCGCTGATACTAACCTTCATTACAGCCTTCTTGCTTGGAATGCTGTTGGAAAAAGGCGTTATCCGCATTTTATTAAATAAGAATGTTATTCCGATCTATGTCGTACTCGCAACGATCGCGATATCTTATATCATTCAGAACACAGCTCAAGCCTTTTATGGTTCTCAGACACTGCAGTTTCCGCAGGTATTTTCTAAAAGCACCTTGAAAATATTTGGCGTAACCGCGCAAACTGAAGCCTGGATTGCTCTGGGTTTATCCATCGTTTTGATGATCGCACTGCATTTCTTTATGACAAAAACAAAGTTCGGTACCGCAATGCGTGGCGCTGCCATGGATACACTTGCGGCTGAATCAGTCGGCATCAATACTTCTTTGAGCACTGGTGTCACCTGGGGCTTGTCCGCTGCTATCGCGTCTATTGCCGGTATGCTGCTTGGCCCCATGTACGGAGTTTATACGACGCTCGGTGCCACTATAGGGCGTAAGGGCTTTGCCGGAGCCGTCATGGGCGGTTATGGCAATATGTACGGTGCTATGGTTGGTGGTCTGCTTCTTGGTCTGGTTGAGACATTTGTTGCCGGCTACTGGAGCGGTACCTATAAGAACCTGATAGCCTATACCCTTTTGATTCTCTTCCTGTTTATCAAACCCACCGGTATCTTCAATGAGAAGGCCATCCAAGATGTGTAAGCGAGAGAAAAGGGGGTATCGAATTGAATATACAGCAAGGTAAGAAAAAATTACCGTTGGCACTGGCGTTCGCGGCGCTGGTCCTGGCCTTACCGTTCATAATACAAGCTATTGTTGGCAATGATTACTGGGTACTGATCACCTGCACTATGTTGGTTTACATAATTGCGGTTTCAGGGCTCGACATCCTGTTTGGCTATAGTGGTCAGATTTCGCTCGGTCACGCCGCGTTTTTCGTAATCGGTGCGTACACCACAGGCATGCTGAACAATTATTTCAATATTCCGCTTTATATCACCATTCCGACGGGTGCTGTTCTGGCAGCTGCCATTGGCGCCCTGCTGGCGTATCCGGCGTCAAAACTGAAGTTTCACTTTTTGTCGCTGGCAACAATCGCTTTCGGCGAAATCACCTTCAACTTGCTTTATGTTTCGCCGGGCGGCGTAACTGGTGACTATCTGGGCATTAAAGTTATTAACATTCCATTCCTGCATAGTTATCAGAGCTGGTACTATTTCCTGCTGATCTTTGTGGTTGTGGGTATGCTGTTGAAACAGTCATTGGTCAATTCACGCGTAGGCCGTGCTTTTATGGCTATTCGGGAAAACACCAATGCTGCTGACGGTATGGGCGTTAATGTCCACAAATACAAAATTGTAGCCTTCGCGGTCAGTGCCTTTTACACTGGCCTGGCAGGCGCGATATTTATCCATCTGTACCGCTACATGAGCCCGGAAACCGCCATGCAGAATCAGTCAGTGTCTTTCCTGACAATGCTGTTGTTCGGTGGTACTGCCTCGTTAGCCGGTCCGATTATCGGTGTGGTAATCATCAGTATCATGATGGAGCTTATTCGGCCGCTGCAGGAATATCAGATGCTCTTCTTTGGAATTCTGCTGCTGATCGTAATCGTAGCACTTCCTGGCGGCATCTATGGTGGTATTCAGGACCTGATGATTTCAATTAAGAAGAGAAAGCTGCATAAAGCCGCAGCCGGCTCGAGCAGGAAGGACGGTGAGTAAGCGTGCTGGAAACCAATAAAGTTACAATCCGTTTTGGCGGCTTAACCGCTGTAAATGAAGTAAGTATTAAAGTTCAGCCCAATAAGATCACTGCTCTGATTGGCCCGAACGGCGCTGGCAAGACAACGCTTTTCAACTGTATTAGTGGTGTTTACACGCCGGCAAGCGGCGAAGTTATACTGGATGGCAAGCACCTTGAAGGCTTGCGCGGCTTCCAGATCAACAAAGCCGGTATTGCCCGGACATATCAGGTCATCAACCTTTTCTGGAAGATGAGCGTGCTGGACAACGTACTGGTAGGCATGCAGTCGAGGCTTAAACAGAATTTCTGGGACAGTTTATTTCATACTCCTAAAAAGCGCGCTGAAGAGGCTCGTATTAAGGAGAGGGCTCACGAGCTGCTGCAATTCGTTGGACTTGACGAATTCGCCTATCAATCAGCAGGCAGCTTGTCATACGGCAAACAGCGCCTGTTGGAAATTGTCCGTGGTCTCGCTGGCGATCCCAAGGTTATTTTGCTGGATGAACCCGCGGCCGGTATGAACACAACCGAAAAACTTGAGCTCGATAATCTGTTGCATCGAATTACCGAATCCGGCGTGACGATCCTGATCGTTGAGCATGACATGAAGCTGATCATGGACATTAGCGACTACATTTATGTGCTTAACAACGGCAAGCTGATTGCTGAAGGCGAAGCACTTAATGTCCAGAACAACCCTGATGTCATAACGGCGTATCTGGGAGGTGACGAATAATGGCTGCTGTGCTTGAACTAATCGATTTTCATTATTACTACGGCAATATCCATTCCGTAAAGGGCATCGATCTTTACGTAAATGAAGGTGAAATGGTAACCCTGATCGGAGCCAATGGCGCCGGTAAAACAACAACCCTGCAGTCAATATCCGGTCTGACCAAACGTCGTGGTGTTGAAGGGAAAATACTTTACGAAGGGAAAGAAATTCAAACTTTCCCTGGTTATAAAGTAGCTTCACTCGGTATTTCCCAGGTGCTGGAAGGCCGCCATGTTTTTGCCGGCCTGACGGTTGAGGAAAACCTGTATATGGGTGCCTACCTACGCAAGGATCAAAAAGGGATCAAAGACGACCTGCAAATGGTTTATAAAAAATTCCCGCGTCTACTGGAGCGCCGTACCCAAATGGGCGGCACACTCTCCGGCGGTGAGCAACAGATGCTTGCTATAGGACGCTCTTTGATTAATCGGCCGAAGCTGATGATGCTTGACGAACCTTCTCTGGGCCTGGCGCCGCTGATCATCAAGGAAATCTTTGTCGCTATCCGCGAGATCAACGCCGAAGGCACGACAATACTTTTCGTTGAGCAAAACTCAAAAATTGCTCTGTCAACAGCACATCGCGGGTATGTCATGCAAACAGGCAACATGGTCATGACAGACACCTGCGAAAACCTGATGCAGAATGAGGAAGTTAAGAAGGCTTACCTCGGCGGTTGATCTGCTCTAAGCAGAAACCCGAACTTAATCCAGTCAAAAACAAGGTGCTCAGCCGAGCGCCTTGTTTTTTTTGCTCTGAACCGATAAAGTTTAGACAAAGAACCAAGAAAGGGATTCATTTAGCAACACTATTGATTCATTAGTTGTGCAATCTGAGGTATTGCCACAGCTTGTGAACAAATGCCGGGCTAACGAAAGGATGTGCCGAAATGGTCGTCAAGTTTGTGACGATGGTCATTAAACCCGAAAAGCGTGATTTATTTATTGATGCTACCCGTGAAAACCAGACAAATTCTCAGTTAGAAGAAGGTGTGGCGATCTTCGATTTTTACCAGGCAAAAGACGACCCCAATAAGTTCATTCTCTATGAATCTTACTATAGTGAAAAAGGTATGGAGATTCATATGACTACCCAGCACTATAAGAAATGGAAAGAAGCAGTTGATGACTGCTTCGCCGCCCCTCTGGAGCGTGTATATTTTGGTGATGTGGTTAAGGATATCAATGATATCCAAGCCCAGGTCTGTCCGACATAATATTTTAAGGAGCTGCAAGCATGAATCGAACAATGAAAGCTATTGCTGTGATTGCCCCGGGTGTTGTTAAGTTGGTTGATGACGTTCCTGTACCTGTGCCAGGTGACTATGAGGTTCTGGTAAGAGTACGCGCCTGCGGATTTTGCAATGGTACTGATTTTCAAATTATCAGCAACACAATGGGCGAGCACGAAGGTTGCGGCGCTTATCCGACAATTCTTGGCCATGAGGGTGCCGGCGAAGCTGTTGAACTAGGCGCCAAGGTGCGTTACATCAAGCTGGGAGACCGCTTTGTGCATACTAATCTGCGTCCTGACGTCGGCAATGGCTATTCACGTACTTTTGGCGGGATGGCCCAATATGGGCTTGTGGCCGACCATAAGGCGATGCTTGAAGATGGTTTCAAGCCTGAAGAGCTGCCTTTCCGTAATAAGTTTGGCCAGGTTCCGCGCGATTTTGACTTTGTGGATGGCGGCATGTTGCTTTCGTTATGTGAAACGCTTAGCGCCGCGCGCAATTTTGGCTGTGACCCCGAAAAAGATGTACTCGTTTACGGTGCAGGTCCGATGGGCTTGGCGATTATGACTTATATGAAACTAATCGGGGTCAAGTCACTAACGGCAATCGATAGTATAGATGATCGCTTAGAAAAAGCTGTACATATCGCCCATGTCGACAAAACTATAAATTATCAGCGCGAGAATGTTGCTGAAATTCTTGCAGATCGGCTGTTTGATATTGTCGTGGACGCCGTTGGCTCCAGCCAGGTAATTCTTGAAGGCTCGAAAAGGCTTAAGCCATTCGGCCGCGTCGGCGCAATGGGTGTGCTAAAGAATACTGATTGCACGGTCAACGCTTCTTTGCTTAAAAACAATACACTGTTGCATATGCTTAACTTTCCCTATGGCGAATATTCAGTGATGGCGGAAAATGTCGATTTAATCCAGCAAGGGAAAATTGATCCCAAAAACTATTATTCTCATGTTTTACCGATGGAACAAATTGACCAGGCACTTGAATTGGTCCGAAGCAAACAAGCACTGAAGGTAATACTGACAATCGACTGATCTACGAAGTTAATACTGACAAACGACTGACCTACTGAAGATTCTACCGACTGGAACCGTGCAAAGCGGAGGTAATATTTTCAGCCGAAAGTTGAATTATAAAAGTACCGAATGTGTCAAAAAGAAATTATTTCATAGAAGCCCCGAGAGCTGTAGACGCCGTTCCCGGGGCTTTTTATATTTAGCAAAAAACTTTGATTTCAACAATATTCAATTTTCTGTCAAGCAAATTCTTCGTTTTAATCTAATGCTAATTCACTAAACATTTGCTACTAAAAGCTGCTTAAGCGCCAACATATCAAACAAATTTTGCTCGAATTTGGAAAAATTCGCCGAAAATTCATGGATTATGAAAAATATACACATATAATTAACCGAATTCAGCAGAAATCGTTGCATAGGCAACGTTAAACTGGATCAACTAACTGTGAAGAATAATTCGCAGTCAAGGAGGTACATGATGGTACGCAAGTCCAAAATCATGGCTGTCCTGGCACTGAGTCTGGTCATCTCAAGCCTCTTCACCATGACACTGACAGCGGCAACAAATATTCCCGCCGCTGCAATTCACGTTATGACAGAATCGGCGGATCATACAGAAGCAACAACGAGTAAGGCAACGCCGCTCACACCTATAGTGGCAACAGAACTTGAGGAGTTCGCATTTAATTTCAACCGTGATGGTTCTACACTTGCTAGTGAGCAGATCCCACTGGCAGAACTAAATCTTATGGCCATGGGTGATACCATAACAGCCACAGGCAAGGAAACTCTTGCGGGACCGGCTGATACTGAAACAGAGGAGCAAATATTAGGAGCTGTTGCTTTGCTGGCAATTGCCCCCAAACCAACTCCGACACTTGCTCCCACTCCGAAACCGACCGCTAAACCAACACCGAAACCGGCTCGAAAACCGACACCTAAACCAACCCCAAAGCCAACGGCCAAGGCAACAACAGCAACGAAAGATGCCCAAGGCCGCACCTTGCTTGGCAGCTTTAGCCTGACAGCTTATTGCGCCTGTTATAAATGCTGCGGCAAGCAGCCTGGCAGCCCTGGCTACGGAATAACTTCTTCCGGTAAAAAGGTGCAGGAAGGTGTCACGATTGCCGCCGATACCCGGGTTATCCCGATGGGCAGCCGCGTATACATTGAGGGCGTTGGCGAACGAATTGTCCAGGACCGCGGTGGTGCCATTAAGGGCAATCGGATAGATATTTATTTCGCCTCACATAGTGATGCACTTAAATTCGGCCGAAAAACACGTCAGGTATACCTGATCAAGTAAGTCAGAGCCTAAGTTTTGCGTTTGACCAACGCATTAAGCGCGACCGTCCAGATTTGGCCGGTCGCGTTTCTATGTAATTGACAGTAAAAAGAATACAAGCGGCATGGTGAAAATTGAAAGAATTGCGGTAAGTGCAGTGCAACGGGCGGCAAAATCAACGTCGCCACCATATGTGACTGCCATGTTGGTTGCATTACCAGGCCCGGGCAAAGCGCAGGTAATGATCATAACGGACCGCAACAGCATATCGTTGGCCGCGGGGAATAATTGAAACACCAGCAGTACGGCAATTGGAGCTGCCAGTAGTCTGACGAATGCCAATTTATACTGAACAGCACTGCTGAATACTTCTGCCAAGGGGAAAAGGCTCAGTTTCAGGCCAACAATCAACATAGCGATCGGACCGGTCATACTGCCAAGCATCGACATTGTCTTAACCGCGAATGCCGGTGGTTTAATTTGCGTGAAGTAAAGCACCAGTCCTATCGCGATTGTGATCATTATCGGACTGGCAAATACTTTGCGCAAAGTAACCTTATTAGTATCCTGTCCCATTGTCATCATCAAGGCACCGAGGATGAAGAAGCAGGGGCCATATGGTATTTGAGCAAACGAGGCTAAAAATAAACCTTCTTTACCATACATGGCCTCAATTATCGGAAAACCGGCAAACCCCAGGTTACTAAAAGTTGAAATCAACAGCCAGACACCTTGCCGGTTTCTTTCAACCCGAAAAATCTTCAAAAAAAGCAAACCAACCAGGAAGCTCATCAACAGGCAGCCAATTGTAACCAGAGCTATAAGCAGCCCCTGTTCAGTCAACTCCTGGCTGAACGGCTGAATAAAGCTGTTAATCAGCATCATCGGCAGCGTGACGTTCATCATCAGAGTGTTCAGATCATCAGCAAACCTATCGGAAACAAGCTTAAATTTGCCCAATGAGTAGCCAAGCAAAATAATGAGAAGAAAAATAAAGAGAACTTCCACCAAGACCAGCAGTTGAACCAGCCAACACCTCCACAGCCGATCTTAT
>LSQX01198946.1_pt1 | contig 19672 bp, 14 predicted proteins | sample 654561 | NCBI WGS metagenome assembly LSQX01 (sample SAMN04489861, study PRJNA283612) | anaerobic digester metagenome | isolation source: 4 biogas reactors fed with cattle manure at either 37C or 55C with and... | place: Denmark: Kongens Lyngby | collected 2014
ATAAGTCTGATTGGAGGATCCCAACCATTGGTTACCCAGAAACCATCATTAATTTCGTCGTAAGCCATACCACGAACTGCTGATGGACCTGAAATAGTACCTACCAGAACTTTGTTCACAAAGTCCATTATATAAATGGTAGTACTATTCGGAGCACCATAAAAATATTCACCGTCATAAGCCAGGTCACGGATCTCACCGGCACCGGTAATAGTGAATTCTTCAACAAGATTTCCTTCAAAGTCAAGCTTGTGGAATAAGTATTCGTTCCATCTGGCTGTATAAATATAATCCCCGTCAGTAGCTACTGCATAAGTGCCTTGATCATCATAGGGCGGAAATTGAAAAAGAAGATCGTACATGGCATCTGTAGGAACTTCGGGAATAGCAACAGCATTAGGATTTACATCATAATACTGCTGGTAGAATTCAACGGCTTCGCGTTCTTTCTCTCTTTGCATCTTTTCGAGATCCCATGAAGGGATGAACGATTGTGCAATCATAGCACTGCTTAACATGAGTGCGCTTAATAGAAGTGTAATCTTCCTCATAATAAATAAAAATTTAATGAAACAATAAAAGGACAATTTATAATTAAAATAAACATTATCATATTGCATAAATATATAAATATCTATTAGTTTGTATAATGGTTTAATTATGAAAAAATCAACACTGCGGACAAAGATAATAAAGTTTTTTAAAAAAACATCATTTTAGTTAAATAAAATAAAATAAAGTCATAATCTCTTGATTTTTGAAATGAAAAATGTAAAATTTACTTTAGATTTTTAGAATGTCAATACGTTAAATACTATGGATAAAATACTATGCTTTAGTAAAGATATTATATAGTTTCAAAAAAAGCAAGTATTTTAGTTTTTTTATCAGTGTAATTGCAAAAATTGCTTAATGTAATAGTCAGTACCTAAGGGTAATAGCCTGTTTTAAATGAAAACCAAGACTTACCATAGAAAGTGGCAAAATCAAGATCAGAATTAAAAAATCCAGTCTTTGGATGTAAATCTAATTCTTTGAGATGATAAGTGGCTGAATATTAACAAGATGTGAGTATGTTATGTTTGTCAATCTGGTTAATTGTTTTGTATGTTTTCTATTTGAACCTTTTTTTACGTAATTGATAAAGACTTTCAAAAAAGATTAAATTTGTCAATTGAAAACCCAATCATACATTTTTCATTAATGAACAATTATAAAAAAGAATTCATGGACGAAGCCATAAGATTGGCTGAGGACAATGTATATAGCGGTAATGGAGGACCATTTGGCGCTGTGGTTGTGTGCGGTGGTAAGATCATATCCCGTGGAGTGAACATGGTAACGGCTAATAACGACCCTACTGCACATGCTGAAATAATGGCTATCAGAGAGGCTTGTAACAAACTGGGATGGTTCGAAATAACAAACTGTGAGATTTACAGTAGTTGTGAACCATGCCCAATGTGTCTTGGCGCAATATACTGGGCAAGACCCAGGGCAGTTTATTTTGCTGCTTCACGCAAAGATGCTGCTGTTGCAGGCTTCGACGATTCTTATATTTATGAGGAATTATGCAATAGCATTGAATTACGTAAGATATCTACCACTCACATTGTTCATGAAAAGTCAGAAAGTCCTTTCAAAAAATGGAAAGAAAGCGGAAATAAAATTCCATACTGAATATTTTATACGATTTGTATTTACAAAATAGTCCAAACTGTTTTGTAAATCTACAAACGTAAATGCCGATGGTTTAAATATATAGAACAATCGAGCAGAGCGAAAATTGGTCTATTATATTTTTCCAATCGGTATTATAACTACGTAGAGTCCAGTGATATGCGTAAAATTTATGTAGTTTAAAATAAAACTATCTCAGCACAATAAGTAGAAGTAACATCCTTTCATTCGAAAGGGTGCTAGAGAGAAAAGTCAGCGCGGTATGATGCATGACTGTCAAAATCCTGTATCCAGCCCCGAAACATACCAAGGTGCCTCATTTCTTTAAGCACTTGCTCGTATTCAGAAGCTTTTATTTGCCTTCCGAGTTGCGGATGATTGGCTACGGCAGGAGTCGGGTAGTATTGCGACATTAGCGAAATATGCACCAGTGGCGATAATTCTTCGGCAATGAAACGCAAAACGGCTTTACTGTTTTCAACATGCCCTGGCAATACAAGATGGCGAATTAATATTCCTGATTCAGCACAGCCTTGCTCGTCAAGTATAAGAGTGCTGCCTTTTTGGCGATACATTTCTTTAAGTGCTGCCGATGCTGCTTCCGGATAATTACCTGCCCCGCTGTATTTGGCTGCCAGCCCGCTGTCCATATATTTTAAATCAGGAAGATAAACATCAATAAGCCCTTCAAGACTGCGAAGGGTTTCAACACTATCGTATCCATTTGAGTTGTATACAAATACAGGATCATGTCCCCGGTTTTGCAAAGCTTCAATTATTGCCTTAACCTGCACTATTACATGTGAGGGCGAAACAAAGCCTACATGAGTACATCCGTACGAAAGATAAAATTCAATGTTCGAAACCACTTCATCCAGAGTATAAACTGATTTCTGAACATCAGGTCCCAAAGTGCTGATCTGATAGTTCTGACAATAAATACACTGGAGGTTGCACCTGCTGAAAAAGATATTACAAATACCAGTTGGTCCGCTAATCGGTGGTTCCTCGCCACGATGCAGACAAATGCTGCTTATGTGAAAACCTGTATCAGTATTACAATATCCAAGGGGATATTCAATACGGTTTGCATGACAGTTTCGCGGACAAAGACAACAATCTTTAAGCATGATTAAAGTGTGATTAACTGAAAAAGCGGTATTATACACATCTTTACAAAAATAACGATTATTAGAATCCAATCTTTATCTGCATTATTAAAAGTTCTAATTTAGCCGGCAATTTGAACAATTTACTATATTTCTCAATAATTTTTTAAAAAATGTCAGAACCCACTTTATTAATATTAGCCGCCGGCATTGGCAGTCGTTATGGATCGTTGAAGCAGCTTGACAGGCTTGGTCCAAATGGTGAAACAATTATTGACTATTCGGTTTTTGATGCCCGAAGGGCAGGTTTCGGGAAAGTTGTTTTTGTTATTCGTCGCAATATCGAAAAAGAATTCAACGAGATAATGATGGAAAAACTTGCCGATAAAATCAAGGTTGATTATGTGCTTCAGGAAATTGAAAATATACCTGCAGGTCTTGTAATACATCCTGAAAGGGTTAAGCCATGGGGTACAGCCCATGCTGTGCTTATGGCAAAAGACGTGATCAAAGAACCTTTTGCTGTGATAAATGCCGATGATTTTTATGGTGCCGATGCATACAGGGTTATGTATCATCATCTGAAAAATGCAAAAGAGGGTGAATATGCAATGGTAGGTTATGAACTCCGGAATACTTTATCAGAACATGGAACCGTTTCGAGGGGGATCTGTGAACCGGATGAAAACCGGCTGCTTGTAAGTGTTACCGAACGAACAAAAATTGCATCCGAAGGCGAGGCGATAGTTTATATTGATGAGCAAGGAAATAAAATTGAACTTCATCCTGAAACCATTGTTTCAATGAATTTCTGGGGTTTCACAAAAGATTTCTTTGAAAAGCTGGAAAAGGGTTTTGATGAATTTATCCGTGAAAACTCCAACACTATAAAGGGTGAATTCTATATTCCTACTATTGTAAATAACCTTCTTGGCACAAGTGGGGTAAGCGTGAAAGTGCTGCAAAGTTCAGCCCGCTGGTTTGGGGTTACATATCGCGAAGACAGGGCTCATGCCATAAGTGAACTTGCTGCAATAACGGGTTCAGGAGAGTATCCTGAAAACCTGTATTAATTAGTTTTTGTGTCAGTTAGCTTATTTTCAATTGAATACATTAATTTTGCAAACAGAACATATTCAGGTTCTCAACATTATTAGACTCCATCAGGACGAGATATTTATGAACCTTTTGTTGTTTAAGACTGTTGAGTTCATAGAAATTTAAAATTATAAACAATGAAGCAGAGTATTTCAATGGGCTGGAAGGAAGCCATGTTGTTCGAGACCACACTATATGGTCATAAAATTATACTTGATGCCGATGAGGCTGTGGGTGGCAAGGATAAAGGTCCGCGTCCCAAGGCATTATTACTTGTTTCGCTGGCAGGATGCACTGCAATGGATGTAATATCAATACTTGGCAAAATGCGTGTTCAGCCTGAAGCTTTCCGTGTTGAAACTGATGGTGAACTTACTGAAGAACATCCAAAATATTATCATAAGATGCATCTTCGTTATGTCTTTAAAGGCAAGGATCTGCCAATGGACAAGCTCGAAAAGGCTGTAAGTCTGTCGCAGGAAAGATATTGCGGAGTTTCGGCAATGCTTTCAAAAGCTGCTACCATTACACATGAAATTGTGATAGAGAGCTAATGCTTTCATTTTCAGTGCAATAGAACAATTAGCATTTAATTCCTTTATTCTCCATTACATCGAGCAATTCCTGCAAAATCATGGCGGTGGCGCCCCATATTATATTTCCGTTCAGATTAAAGCAAGGTACCTGTTTGAAAGTATTGCCACGAACTTGTAGATCAATATTGGTTCGTAGCTTATCAATATTTTTTAATGGTAATTCAATGGTATAATCTACTTCAGCGGGGTTGGGAACAAGCTTTTCAAGTTTGTTTGTGAACCCGACAACAGGGGTTATCTCAAAATTGCTTGGGCTTACATACAGCGGGCTCAGGGTTCCAATAACCTCAATATTAAAAGGCTTAACACCTATCTCTTCTTCGGCTTCACGCAAGGCAGTATTAATTGTAGAAATGTCGTCGCTATCCTGCTTCCCTCCCGGAAAACTAATTTGTCCGCTATGAACGCCATTATCTTCGGTTCGTTTTATGAGTACTGTAGCAAAAAAATCATTTTTAGGGTATAACAGGATAAGCACACTTCCGGCAACAGGTATTTGCCTTGTCTCAGATGGTTTTATAGCTCCGCGTCTTTCAGAGGGAAGCATTTTAAAATGCGAGATCTCTCCTGTTAGCGGTGCAGCAAGCCCAAGCCTGAGTTTTTCAATAAATTTATTTTGTGCTGACATCCTGTACAAATTGATTATCCGTTTTATGATTGGTTTTTGACTTCATGAATTTTCCTCTGTGTTATTAATGATTTTTCTTACGTTTTGTTTGATTTTTTCCTGACCCCGGTTTTTGTTTTTTGGGTTTATACCAGAAGAAAAAATCTTTCTGGGCTGCCTTTTCCTCTGGCGAGCGTGCTACCTTAACAGGTTTAAGAGTATAGGGATCAATTTCGGTATAAAACATTGCCGTAGCAAGAGTTCCGGGAGTAGGGGTAAAATCTTGCACTTGTTCAGGACGTAAGCCTATAAGACGGATTTTTTCTGCCAATTCAGCCATATCTTTTTCTTCCGAACCAGGATGCGATGAAATAAAATAGGGTATTATCTGCTGGTTTAGATTTTGCTGTCTGCAAATCCTGTCGAAATCCTTTTTTAGTCTTTCAAACAGCGTAAAAGATGGTTTTCGCATATAAGCCAATACTTTATCCGATGTATGCTCAGGAGCCACTTTAAGCCTTCCTGAAACATGATGCACTACCAATTCCTCAAAATATTCCTTATGACTCTTTTGCTTTGATTCAGAACCCTCGGAAGTCATAAACATATCATACCTGATGCCTGAACCTATGGTAACTTTTTTCACTCCTTTTATCTTCCTTGCCTTGCGATACAATTCAATCAAAGGCTTGTGGTTCGTATTCAGGTTTTTACAAATGCGTGGGTATATACAAGAGGGGCGTTTGCATTTTTTGCATATTTCAAAATCAATGGCGGTCATTTGGTACATATTGGCTGTAGGACCTCCCAGATCAGTAATATGACCTTTGAAATCAGGCATGGCTGTAATTTTTTCTATCTCCTGTATAACCGAACCCTCGGAGCGGTTACTTATGAACTTACCCTGATGGGCTGAAATGGCACAAAAGGTGCAGCCTCCATAACATCCTCTATGAGTGGTTATCGAGTCTTTTATCATTTCCCATGCCGGAATATTTCCACGCTTTTTGTATTTCGGATGAGGCAAACGAGTGAACGGCAGACTATATACCTCATCCATTTCCTGTTTATCTGGTATAGCCGCCGGCGGGTTTACCACCAGCCAGCCCTGATCGTTTTTTTGAATTATTCGCGAAGGATTTACAATGTTATGCTCAATGTCAAGTATTCTTGCAACTTTTGCAAATACTGTCTTATCTCTGAGCATTTCACCATGCGGAGGCAATTCTGTTGTTTTAAATGCCTTATTTTCAGGGATCTGTTCTTTAGTTGCTGAAATCCATGCCGATTGTTCAAGATCGGTCATCCGGCTTATTAATTCTCCGTTTCGTAATCTTTGTAACATGGTTTTCAATGGTTTTTCAGCCATACCATACAAAAGAATATCAGCACCGCTTTCAAAGAGAATTGAAGGTTTAACCATGTCCAGCCAATAATCATAGTGTGTGTAGCGGCGCATTGAAGCCTCAACACCACCAAGAACTATGGGGGTATCAGGGTATAAATTTTTAAGGATCCTACAATACACTACTGAAGCATAATCAGGTCTGAATCCGGCTTTCCCACCGGGTGTATATGCATCGTTGGAGCGGAGCCGTTTTGCAGCTGTATAATGATTTACCATCGAATCCATATTACCGGCAGTAATGCCAAAGAACAATCGCGGTTTTCCCAGTTTTTTGAAATCACGCAGATCGTCACGCCAGTTTGGCTGAGGTAGAACAGCCACACGAAAGCCTTCAGCTTCTATCACCCTTCCAATTACTGCCGTGCCAAATGCAGGATGATCAACATAGGAATCGCCGCTTACAATGATAACATCAACTTCATCCCATCCACGCTTTTTAAGCTCTTTACGGGTGATTGGAAGCCACGCATCGAGTTTTGGATATGATTTTTCGGGTTTAGTCATCAAAAATTACCCTTCTAATGGTCAGTCATTTTAACAGCTGATGTTGTTGATTGTTTCACTTATTTGAACCTGCATTTTTTAACAACGATTTTAAAAAAATGATTTTTGTATAATAGTTAAAGTTTGGTTTGCAATGTTTTATCATTAGGAAATATTTACAATATTCATTGTTATGGTTTGTGCTCTATTTCTCTTTGTTTTTACCATTGATATTGATTATATGAATGCTTACTGCAACTGCAATGGCGATCAGTAATATTTTAAGCCAGTTTTTTTCCAGAGCAAAAAATACAGTGCTCAGAATAGTAGCCCAGAGCAGGATTATTGCCCATGCTTTAATGTGTTTTGGTATTCCTTCTCCTTCAAGATAACCTCTAAGATATTTTCCCCATATTTTGTGATTTATAAGCCAATAGTAAAACCTCTCGCTGCTACGGATATAAAACCATGCTGCGAGTAACAAAAAAGGAGTGGTTGGCAGCACTGGCAACAACATTCCCAGCACACCGAGCGCTACAGAAACGCTGCCTGCTATAATAAACAAGGTTCGGACAAACGGAGATTTATGCCTTTTGGGGTTATTCATTAGTCTATCTCGTGTTCAATTGTTCCATACAGGTTAATACTTCAATTAACAGGTGGCTGAGTTTTGCTACATTTTGTTTGAAAACGCGTAGTACTTCTTCCCAGCTAACACCCTGTTCATTTTCGCGCCATGCATCATAATCAGTGCAAAGAGCTACAAGAGCGTATGGCATTTTTAATTCATTAGCCAGAATTATTTCGGGAGCGGTACTCATGTTTATTATATCGGCACCCCATAGCCGAAACATTTTTGATTCGGAGCGGGTACTGAAACGAGGTCCTTCAATGGTAATTACAGTACCCTTATCATGATATGATATGTTTGATTCTGTTGCTTTTTCCTGCAAAATATTTCTCAATTCTTCATCAAACGGGTCACTCATTGCAACATGATTCAATTCGTGGGGTTCAAAGCTTTCAAAAAAACTCACGTGTCTGTGTCGCGTGAAGTCAATGAACTGGTCGGGGAATATAAGATGCCCGGGTTGAATTTGTTCTCTGAGGCTTCCGCAGGCTGAAGTTGCCAGAATATGGGTGCAGCCGGCTTGTTTCAATGCCATAATGTTTGCGCGGTTATTCATCTGAGTAGGAGGAATGGTATGTTTGCGCCCATGCCTTGAAAGAATTACAACCTCTATACCTCCGAATTTTCCGGTAATCAGGGTGCTGGAAGGATCACCATAAGCCGTTGTGACCTTGTTTTCAACATAATCATCAAAGAAATTGAAGTTTTCAAGTCCTGAACCCACAATGAGAGCAGGTTTGATTTTTTGAGCTGTCATAGTATTTGTATTAAAAGACTGCGAAAATACAATTTTGTAAATAAATCCCTGCTAATCGGGATTTGTAATCATAACCCGACCCTTAAATTTACTAAGCTTTACAGCGGCAGTACTTTTGTTTTCTGAAATAGCTCAAAAGTCCTGGTAGCTGAATATTTCAGGTATTAATTTTAAAGCCCTCAGGATTTAAAATTTTTTATCAAGCACAGCTCACAGAAACAGTGCCACTGACCACATCAACTAAAGTTTTCGATGTTCCTTTTGTTTTTCATAGCGGCAGTACGTTTTACCTCTGTTCCGGAAATGTTCAGAATTACTTTTTTAGTGATCTGATAACGCTATGCTGTTCAATAATCAGCACAGGATATGCAATGGAAAATAAAGTTTTAGATTTATTCAACCAATTGTCATAGCTTTGAATGATAGGTTTAAGCCCCTATTTCATGGCACTTGAATTAATAAGGTATGGATTTTAAAATATAAGCGGATTTGTAAAATGTCCGAAAAAAATTGAAATAGTATAGCGACAAAGAAAACAATGAACTGCTAACGAGCGGTTTGTTTGCCTGTTTTACAAAACCCCAAACCGCTGAACGCTGTTCATTATTATAGAAAAAATCTTCACTCAGTAAAGTACATTTGGTTTTTGCCAATACACGTAAGTAGCGCTGAAAAGCAAAAGAGCTTACCCTTTTCAATTACGTCCAAACAGAATGATGATTTTAATGTTCATTTTGTGAGATATAAAACAATTGTTCTTATTTTTGTACTAAACTTAAAATCTGTTCAATAATGAATCGAATAAAAGATGTCTTAGAGAAGAAAGGTATTAAACAGAAATGGTTGTCCGAAAAGTTAGGCAAAAGCTACAACATGGTCAACTCGTATGTCCAAAACAGACGGCAACCAAGTTTAGAGGATTTATATAAAATTGCTGAAATACTTGATGTTGAAGTCAAAGAGTTATTAACAGAAAGAAAAACTCACTAAAAAATGAACGGAACAAGTCTGAATATAACCAAAGAAAAAATTGATAGTTTAAAGCAAATACTACCTGAAGTTTTTACGGAAGAAAAAATCGACTGGGAAAAATTAAAAGCTACACTTGGTGAAAATATAAATTTTGCCAACGAACGATATGTGTTGAATTGGGCTGGCAAAAGCGATGCTTTTAAAACACTGCAAACACCTACAACCAAAACATTGATTCCTGCCAAAGAAGAAAGTGTAAACTTTGACGATACCGAACATATATTTATTGAGGGTGAAAACCTTGAAGTGCTGAAAGTTTTGCAAAAAAGCTACTTCGGTAAAATAAAAATGATTTACATAGACCCCCCATATAATACTGGAAACGATTCATTTATCTATCCTGATAAATTTAGTGAAACCAAAAGAGAATACCAGGAACGTGTGGGTGATAAAGATGAAGAGGGCTACATGACCAAAGACGGTATGTTCCGTCGAAACAGCAAAGAAAACGGGCAGTACCACAGCAACTGGCTAAACATGATGATGCCACGCCTTTATTTAGCAAAAAATCTTTTGCGACAGGATGGTGTGATTTTTATTTCAATTGATGACAATGAGGTGCACAATTTACGTTTGCTGATGAATGAGATATTTGGGGAGGAGAACTCTTTAACAAAAGCACCTACGGCTCTAATATGGCAGCAGGCTGGGACTACAGCAGGGCATTTCGCAAAAGCTCATGAATACGTTTTATGTTATGCAAAAAATAAAGAATCATTATCTTTTTTTTCTTTGGAAAATTATGGTAATGATAAAATTATTGCCCATGGAGCTTTAAAGAAAATATCTAGAGCTAATCCAGCTAGTGAAATTACATTTCCAAAAGGGAGCATTGAATTCGCGGGTGATAACGCCGTATTTGAAGGAGAAATAGGAGGTTCTGAAAAACAGATAATCAGAGACAAACTAATTTTTAAAGATGGATTATTAGAAAAAACAGTAACTATAACAGCCGGTTGGGCAATGAAAGAACAAATATTGTCATGGTTAAATAAAAAAGAAACCTTTGATACCAAAGGTCAAAAGATAATTAGATTTTATTTCAATAATTCAGGAATATTATGGTACGAAAAAGAAAGAGGTACTATACATCCAAAAACAATATTAGAAAAGAAGACCGTAGGAACTAAAACAGGTGCAAATGAATTAAATCTTTTATTAAATGGAAATTTCTTTGAAAATCCTAAGCCAATTTCATTAATAAAGTATTTAATATCTTTTGCGCTGAAAAATAATGATATTATTCTTGATTTCTTTGCAGGTTCTTGTACCACTGCCCATGCTCTAATGGATTTAAACAAAGAAGACTGCGGTAATAGAAAATACATTTGTGTACAACTACCCGAACTTACAGACGAAAAAAGCGAAGCATACAAAGCGGGCTATAAAACCATTGCAGATATTGCCAAAGAACGCATTCGCCGTGCAGGCAAAAAAATAGAAACAGAAATAAAGGAAGATATAAACAAAACAGAAGCTGAAATAATGAAACTACAAGGAGAGTTACCCACAGAAGAAACAAAAGCAGAAATTGAAAACCTAAAAGAAAAAATAGAGCAGCTTGCATCACAAGATTTAGGTTTTAAGGTTCTGAAATTATCTGACAGCAACTTCAAGCAATGGCAGCAAATTGAGGGAAAAGATGCCCAAGCACTTACCAGGCAGATGAAACTGTTTGTTGATCCTGTTGCAGAACATGCAACTGTCGAGAACATGGTTTATGAACTTTTGCTGAAAAGCGGTAAAGACCTAAATAGTAAGATATTCCCCTCCTTTGGAGGGGCGGCTGAAAGCCGGGGTGGTCAATTCCCCTCCTCTGAAGCCGTATCCGAAAAAAGAGATGGTAAAAAGCGCAATTCCCAAAACTATTTTAATCTGCCTTATAATCCTAAGTTAAAAGAAAGAGCCCGTGAATTAAGGCAAGCCGGAAATCTATCAGAAGTATTGTTTTGGAATCAGGTAAAAAGCAAACAATTCAAAGGTTTAGATTTTGACAGACAAAAAATTATTGGCAACTATATTGTTGATTTTTATTGTTCAAATTGTAATGTAGTTATTGAAATAGATGGCAGTAGCCATGTTGATAAAGTTGAGTATGATAATGAAAGAGATGCCTATTTAGAGAGTTTAGGCTTAGTAGTTATTCATATTCCTGTAGCCGAAGTGATGAATAATATGAGCGGGATAATGGAAATGCTTTTTAACCATCCTGCTTTGGAGTTTCCTGATGAAAAGGAAGAAAACCACCCCGCCCTAAAGGGCACCCCTCCACAGGAGGGGAATTTGTCGCCGGATTATTACGTAATCAATGACGGTGAGCTTGTTCTGCTATTAGAGAAAGCTGCACAAGATATAATAGATTCTGTATTGATTGCAAAACCTGTCAAGGTCATTGCATTGGACAAGATATTCAAAGGTAACGATCAGTTAAAAACCAACACCGTTCTGCAAATGCGAGATGCAGGAGTGGAGTTTAAAACAATATAAAAGACGCAAATATGGAAAACGAAAGCAAAAATATTTTTGAAAATGGAGCGACATGGCTTCGGGCTGATTTCCATTTGCATACAAAAGCGGATAAAGAGTTTTTGTACACAGGCAACGAAAACGATTTTTGTAAGCTTTATGTTGAAAAACTAAAAGAACAAAATATTTATGTTGGAGTCATTACCAATCATAACAAATTTGACAAAAATGAATTTGTTGCATTGAAGAAGAAGGCATCCAAAAAAAATATTGAATTGTTTGCTGGAGTTGAATTCTCATTAAAAGAAGGAATCCATATTTTAATAGTTTTTGATGACAAATGGTATCAGGGTGATATAGACGATATCAATAAGTTTTTAGAAAATGCTTTTTATGGTATTGCTAATTATGACAAACCAAAATATCCAAATTCAAACTTCAATTTGAAAGAAACTGTTGAAGCATTAGATAGAATCGGGCACGATTATTTTATTGTTTTGGCCCATATTGATGATGCTAATGGTTTATTTACAGAGTTGAGAGGTAGAACCCAAGAGGATTTTGTGAAGCAAGAATCATTCAATAGGGTATTAGCTGTTCAGAAAAGTGCAAATCTTGAAAATTATCAGAAACTATGTAAATGGTTAAAAAGAAAAAGTAAAATTGCCTGTGTTGAAGGCTCAGATAATGCTCATGGAGGTATTGATGGTATCGGTAAAGGAAAGAGAACTTATGTTAAATTAGGTGACTTTAATTTTGAGGCATTAATCTTTGCATTGACAGACAGTGAATACAGAGTTTCACCAAAGGTTAAACCTGAAATCAAAAACTCCTACATCAAATCCATTTCTTTTGAGGGTGGTTTATTGGACGGGACAAGAATTGATTTTTCGCCTGAGCTTAACACACTTATAGGAATTAGAGGAAGCGGAAAATCATCAGTTTTAGAAATTTTGCGTTATACATTGGGGCTTCCCTTATCTCCTATTGCCGTTGACCCACGGTACAAAGACGGTTTGATTGAAAATGTTTTGAGAAGTGGTGGAAAGTCAATCGTAACGATTGTTAACAAGCAAAAAGAAGAATACCGTATTGAAAAAATATACGGACAGAAAGAAGATATTTACAAAGGAGATGGATTACAACCAGATATCTCAATTAACGCAATATTTGACTATCCTGTATATTTCGGGCAAAAAGATTTATCTAATAAAGATGCTGATTTTGAAGCTGATTTAGTTCAACGATTAATAGGAACACGCTTAAAAGACATTCAATCAAAAATTGAACAAAAGAAAAGAGGAGTTACAAATATTATTACAGAAATAAAAAAACTTGACAACCTAAACGAATTAAAAAAAGAAACAGAAACGATTATAAAAAATGCAGAGCATCAACTTCAGTTTTTTAAAGAAAAAGGCGTTGAAGACAAATTGAAGCAACAAACGCTTTTTGACTCTGATGTTTCCAAATTGTCGCAATCGGAAAGTTCTGTAAGAAGTTATTTGAATGAATTACAATCGTTAATTTTTAATCACGATTATTTTTTTCAACAAGAAATTTCGGGGTCAGAAGTAAATCAAGAGTTTTTTGAAGAAGCGAAGAATTTGTTGAAAGAATTAAAATCAGAGTTTGAAAAGTTGAAAACTATTCAAAATAATTCTGTTCAAGTTCAAGGAAAGTATAAAGAACTCATTGAAAAAATCAATGTTAAAAAAGAGGGCCTGAAGGAAGAATTTGCTAAAATTAAGCGGGAAATCGGAACTGACATTATCAATCCAGATAATTTCCTTACACTGAATAGACAAATAGATACATCAAAGCTGAAGTTGTTGGAAATTGACAAATCGGAAAATAGAAGAAAAGAGTGGCAAAATGATTTATCAAAAAAACTAACTGATCTTGATAAGCTTTGGCACGAAGAATATCAGCTTTTACAAAAAGAGGTGAGCCGAATTAATGAAGCAGAAAGCAAACTTTCAATTACAATCGAATTTAAAGGAAGGAAAGATAAATTATATGAAAAATTAAAACAAATATTTGGAGGGCGAGGAGGTATAGGTATATATGACAATACATATAAAGATATTTCTGAAAACTTCAAAGATTTTATTCAGATTTTCAAAGACAGTAGTAAACTCAATGCTATCTTGAATGAAAATCAAGTTGTAGATTTCAAGAGAAGATTTTCCGAAAATTTAGAAGATTTACTAACTTTTAAAGTGGATAATAAAATTGTCATTCAATACAATGGAAAGTCATTAGACAAACATTCTTTGGGACAACGAGCTTCAGCTTTAATATTGTTTTTGTTGGCCCAAAAAGAAAATGATATTTTAATAATAGATCAGCCTGAAGATGATTTAGATAATCAAACCATTTATGATGAAGTAATAAAAGAACTAAAAAAATTAAAGGGTAATATGCAGTTTGTTTTCGCAACGCATAACGCCAATATCCCTGTGCTTGGCGACAGCGAAAAAGTGATCGCTTGCAATTATGATGAAAAGAAAATGACGATTCATTCAGGTTCTATCGATAATCATCAAACGCAACGATTTATCGTTGATATTATGGAGGGCGGAGATGAAGCCTTTAATCGTAGGAAAAATATTTACAGCATTTGGAACATTGAAAAAATAATATCAATATGAACGCATTAGAATTATTAGATATAATCAGCACTGGCGAGACAAGTAAAGTACAGTTTAAAGAAAGCTTGCCAAACGCAGAAAGCCTGAGTCGCGAATTAGTAGCCATGGCAAATAGTGGTGGTGGTAAAATCTTGTTTGGAATTAAAGACAAAATCGGGACGATTAAAGGCTTGACATCTGAACAAATTGAATATGCTGACAGAAAAGTAGCTGAATATGCCGATAATCTAAAACCTCCAATTTATATAATAACAGAAGTTGTGAAAATTGAGGAAGATAACGATTCAAAATATGTTCTAATTGTCAATATTGATGAGGGGATTAATAAACCATATAAAACGACACAAGGTGAAATTTATGTCAAACAAGGATCCAATAAACGCTTGTTGACAGATAATGCGGAAATAATGCGGCTATTCCAAGAAAGTGGTAATCTATTAGCTGATGAAATGGAAGTTCATGGAACTTCAATTAATGATATAAATAAAAACTATTTTGCTGAATACTTTATAAAAGAATTTGGTGAAGCATATGAACAAAAAGGCTTATCGTATGAAAAAGCATTACGAGCCAAAAAAGTTTTAAGAAATAATCAAGTAACACTTGCAGGGCTATTGTTTTTTGGAAAAGATCCACAAAGTATTAAGCCTGCATTTACTGTAAAAGCGGTTTCATTTTTTGGCAACGATATATTCGGAAATCAATATAGAAACAAGCCAAAAGATATAAAAGGAACAATTCCTCAATTGTATACCGAGACAATGAATTATTTGAAATCAAATTTGCATTATTTACAAGCAGATCAAGACTTCAATACTACTGGAATACTTGAGATATCAGAAAATGCACTGATTGAATTGTTGCAAAATGCTCTAGTGCATAGAGATTATTTCAAAAACTCACCCATTAGAGTTTTAATTTTTGACAACAGGGTTGAAATAATCAGTCCAGGTAAACTACCTAACAATTTAACCGTCGAGGATATAAAATACGGGAATCCTGTAATTAGAAATAATCAATTAGTGGCTTTTAGTTCCCATTCTTTGCCATATAGTGGTTTAGGTTCTGGAATAAAAAGAGCGTTAGCGTCACAACCAAATATCGAATTTATTAATGATGAAAAGGGAGAACAATTTATTGTAACAATTCCAAGACCAATAAAAGAATGAAACTAACTTTTGAGCCAAATCTCGAATTTCAATTACAAGCCATAAAATCTATTACAGATTTATTTGAAGGACAGCCTTTGGAAAACAGCTTGCTTCAAACTGAAATATCTGAATTAGATACTTATGCTCATATATACAGTTATGGGAATCGACTGGTAATTACAGAAGAACAAATATTGTCTAATTTGAAAAAAGTCCAAGCTAACAACGAAATACTCTCCTCCTCTGGAGGGGTGTCCGAAAGTCTAGGAGGTTTAAAACACGGTATGCACTTTTCCATCGAAATGGAAACAGGCACAGGTAAAACCTATGTCTATTTGCGCACTGTTTACGAACTGAACAAGCTGTACGGATTCAAAAAGTTTGTAATTGTTGTGCCATCCATCGCTATCCGTGAGGGAGTATTGAAAAACTTAGAGATAACCCACGAACACTTTCAAACACTATACGACAATACACCTATTCATTTTCAGGTATATGACAGTACGAAAGTATCTTCGTTAAGAGGATTTGCAACTACAAACAATATTGAAGTTTTGGTTATAAATATTGATTCATTTGCCAAAGATGAAAATATCATCAACAAACCCAACGACAAACTGAACGGACAAAAACCGGTTGAGTTTATTCAGGCAACCAATCCGGTAGTAATTGTTGATGAGCCACAAAATATGGAAACTGAAATCCGGAAGAAAGCTATTGAAAACTTAAATCCGCTATGTACACTTCGTTATTCGGCAACACACAGAAACTTGTATAATCTGACTTATAGCTTAAATCCTGTAAAGGCGTATGATTTAGGTTTGGTTAAGCAGATAGAAGTGGATTCTATCATTGAAGAAAATGCATATAATGATGCTTTCTTGCAGATAAACGAAATACAGGCTACCAAAACTCGTGTTACAGCAAAAGTTTCAATCAATGTGAATGACAAAAATGGAGTAAGAAAAAAATCTGTTTCCATAAAAGTTGGTGATGATTTGTATACTCTTTCCAATCAAAGAGAAATCTATTCCGATGGCTATATTATTGAGGAAATTGATGCTGTAAATCAATGTATTTCTATTTCTAACGGAAATGTATTATACAAAGGCGATAGTCAGGGCGGACTAACAGACGAGCTGATGAAATTTCAAATTCGTAAGACTATCGAAGAGCATTTAAAGAAGGAAAAACGTTTGAATAAAGTTGGAATAAAGGTTTTGTCTCTGTTCTTCATAGATAAAGTGGCGAATTACAGAGCTTATGATTCAGAAGGCAACCCAAGAAAAGGAAAATTTGCAAAGTGGTTTGAAGAAATTTATCAGGAAAATGTTTCAAAACCTGCCTTTAGTGAGTTGGATAAATTTTCAATAGAAGATATTCATAACGGATATTTTGCAAGTGATAAAAAAGGGAAATGGAAAGATACTCTTGATACCGAGACTTCCAGAAACAGCCTTGATGCATCACAGGCATATGAACTGATAATGAAGGATAAGGAGGAACTTCTCAAAATTGACAATCCATTACGCTTTATCTTTTCACATTCAGCACTTCGCGAAGGCTGGGACAACCCTAACGTGTTTCAAATATGCACCTTAAATGAAACAAAATCAGACATCAAAAAACGTCAGGAGATTGGCAGAGGGTTAAGGCTGGCTGTTGATCAAACAGGAAAACGGACATACGATCAAAATATAAACCGTTTAACTGTTATTGCCAATGAAGCTTATGATGATTTTGCCAAAGCACTGCAAAACGAAATTGAAGAAGATTGCGGAGTATCATTTACCGGTAGAATTAAAAACAAACGTACACGTACAGCTATAAAATACCGCAAAGGTTTTGAAGCAGATCCGAAATTTTTGGAAATCTGGGAAAAGCTTAAAAAGAAAACTACTTACAGAGTAAACTATAAAACAGATGAATTAATTACTTTAGCAGCAAGAGCCATAAAAAACTTACCTGAAATAAAGGCACCTTCAATTCGCTCTACTAAAATTGGAATTACCATGAGCAATAAAGGTGTAGAAACACAATATTTTGGTGAAGGAGTGGAGTCTTATGGAGGATATTCATGGAAAATCCCTGATATCCTAGGATATATACAAAACAAAACAGAATTGACCCGTTCTACTATTGAAGAAATTTTAAGCAAATCAGGCAGAACCGGAGATATTTTAATCAATCCGCAATTATTTTTAGATACTGCTTCACAAGCCATTCAGCATACTTTATATGATTTAATGATTGATGGAATCAAGTATGAGAAAATCGGTCATTCGGAATATGAAATGACTTTATTTGAAGCTCAGGAGCTGGAAATTTACCTTAACGAATTTTCTTTTAAAGTTTCTGACCTTTCAAAAACTATTTATGAAGAATTTGTACCGTTGGATTCAGGCGTGGAAAGTCAATTTGCCAAAGATTGTGAAACCAGTGAGCAAATCAAATTTTACTTTAAATTACCAAATTGGTTTAAAATACCAACACCGATTGGCAACTATAATCCTGACTGGGCTTTAGTATTTGAAGATGATAGGAAAATTTATTTTGTTGCTGAGACTAAAGACACTGGTACACCAAATGTAGATTTGAGAAAACTTAGCTTAGACGAGCAGCAAAAAATCAAATGTGGTAAGGCTCATTTTAACGAATTTGACAGAATAGAGTATAAGGTTGTAAATACAGTAAGGCAATTGATTGAATAAGCTAATGCACAACAGTCAAATCCATTTCCAGAACACACTAACCGACGCTCAAACCCAAGTTTGTCAGAGAATGTGTCTGTCTCAGCATTTGATGAAATCAACCATGAAAGTAACAGGCGAAAAAGAAGCGCTATTGCCTAACATCGGTTTTGCAAAATAGTGGGTTAAGTACTTCGTTTGAACCCTTTATGCTAAATTTGGATACTGTCCCAAAAAGTGTGTAAAGTACAAAAAGTTTAATTTTGATTAGATACAAAGTTACACATTACCTTAATTCTTCCCATACAAATTTTTCTTTTACTTAATCCAATTTTTGAAGATATGGAAAAAATTCAATCAACTATTTCGCTATGAACTCAGTAACTATGGATTGTTATTTTTCGGTTCAGAATCTGTCCTTCGTTGTTGATAATTTGAAGTAAATAAATTCCCGCAGGGTATTGACTTACCTTGATCTGTGCCGAAGTATTATCAATTGCACGGGAATCAAACATCAACTGCCCATTGAAATTGAATAGTTTAACACGTTCCATTGGCTTTTCCGACATTATATTCAGAGTATGTGTTGCAGGATTCGGAAAAACCCGTACCGTTTCATTTTCCGGTTCTGTAATTCCTGTTGGTATTAGAAGTGTAACTATGCCATCAACTACATCTGTTAAAATATTCGTTCCTTCAATTGTACCAAAAATGGCATCCTCAATTTTAAGAATATAAATATCCGGTACCTTCGGAGTGGAAAGAATAAAACTAAAAACAACTCCGGAGTGACCTATAATACCCGTATTTCCCATAAAAAATGCAAAAAAGCGTAATATGTTGGTGCCAGGCAACATACTGGCCATGATCTGTAGATCAGGAATTCGTTCAGGGTTTATCACAATTGAGCCGGGTACATATTCGAAACCATCAGGTAAATTAACATCAAACTGAAAAGCCACAAATGTTGTATCCTCATTAATAAATTCTACATCAATTAAGATATTTTGCCCTGCTTCACCTATAACAGGATGAAGAACAATAACATTGCCACCTGATAAAAGTGTAACGCTTATGGTAAGATCTGAGTCAATCAATTCTACAATTCCTGAAACTGAAATATAGCCGTCTTTTTCAATAAAATAGGAATAATTTCCTGGCAAAATGTCTGTAAATACATAGTCGCCGGGTAAATTACCAATATTTCCAAGAATTACAACAGCGTCATCAATTGGTTGCTGATCAATATCCTGAATAACAAAAGTAACAGTGTAGGCATCGGGTTCAATAAGAGTAACAATTCCGTTTTG